>Ga0136639_10000015_pt1 | contig 52576 bp, 47 predicted proteins | sample AntDrymUQ8592106_2_FD_113739 | JGI IMG/M metagenome (GOLD analysis project Ga0136639, IMG submission 113739) | Polar desert sand microbial communities from Dry Valleys, Antarctica - metaG UQ859 (21.06) | ecosystem: Environmental > Terrestrial > Soil > Desert | place: Antarctica: Dry Valley...
GCTCCGGGCGCGGACGACGCCTATGCCGTGGCGCTCGACCACTGGCTGGCCAGTGGGGCACCCGACCTGGAGGACCGCATCCCCGCGGTGTTGGGCGAGCTGCGCCTCGACGTCGGCGCCGACGCCCTGATGACCTCGCTCTCCGGTGGGCAAGCCGCGCGCGTCGGGCTGGCCGCGCTGCTGCTGAGCCGCTTCGACGTGGTGCTGCTCGACGAGCCGACCAACGACCTCGACCTCGACGGGCTGGAGCGGCTCGAGTCGCTGGTGACGGGGATGCGGCACGGGATCGTGCTGGTCTCGCACGACCGCGAGTTCCTCGCCCGATGCGTGACCCGCGTCGTCGAGCTCGATCTCGCGCAGCAGCAGGTGCGGGTCTACGACGGCGGCTACGACGCGTTCCTCGAGGAGCGCGCCGTCGTACGACGCCACGCGCGCGAGGCCTACGAGCAGTTCTCCGACACCAAGGCCGACCTGGTCACCCGTGCCCGGACCCAGCGTGAGTGGAGCTCGCAGGGCGTGCGCAACGCGATGAAGAAGAGCCCCGACAACGACAAGATCCGCCGCCGCGCCCAGAGTGAGTCGTCGGAGAAGCAGGCGCAGAAGGTGCGCCAGATGGAGTCGCGGATCGCGCGTCTCGACGAGGTCGAGGAGCCGCGCAAGGAGTGGGAGCTGCGCTTCGAGATCGCGGTGGCCACCCGGTCCAGCACCGTCGTCGCCACGCTCGACCAGGTGACGCTGCAGCGCGGCGACTTCGCCTTCGGGCCGGTCTCGGTGCAGGTCGACGCGGGCGACCGGATCGGCATCACCGGACCCAACGGTGCCGGCAAGACGACGCTCCTGCGCCTCCTGCTGGGCCACGAGGTGCCGGACGGCGGGCGAGCCTCGCAGGGCGCCTCCTTGGCTGTCGGGGAGATCGACCAGGCACGCGGGGTGCTGGCCGAGGACCGCACGCTCGGCGACGCCTTCGAGGCCGCCGTGCCGGACCAGTCGCCGGCGCAGGTGCGCACGCTGCTCGCGAAGTTCGGCCTCAAGGCCGACCAGGTCGCCAGCCTCGTCGCACGCCTCTCCCCCGGTGAGCGCACCCGCGCCGCGATGGCGCTCCTGCAGGCGCGAGCCGTCAACGTGCTGGTGCTCGACGAGCCCACCAACCACCTCGACCTGCCCGCGATCGAGCAGCTCGAGCAGGCATTGGACGCCTACCAGGGTGCGTTGCTGCTGGTCTCGCACGACCGGCGGCTGCTCGACAACGTCCACCTCGACCAGCGTTGGCGCGTCGATAGCGGGCGCGTGACGACGGGCTGAACGCCCTAGTCGGAGCGGTGCACCCGGGTCAGGCCGCAGGTCGCGGGCCCCTCCAGCACGGTGCCGTCCGCATCGAAGCGGGAGCCGTGCAGCGGACAGTCCCAGCTGGTCTCCGCGTCGTTCCACCGCACCACGCCGCCCAGGTGCGTGCAGACACCGGACACCCGTCGTACGACGCTGTCGGTGGTGGAGGTCGCCGTGGGCGGACCGACGCGGTCGTAGGCCACCTGTCCCTCTCCCTCGGCCGGCGGCTCGTTCGAACCCAACGCGCGACGGAGGGGCCGAAGCCATCCTGCGGTCATCTCCAGGCCGACCTCGGCATTGGACCGCACCAGCTGCGGCAGGCCACGCAGCTCGGTGGCCTGGGTGGTGTCGTAGACCGAGGCCCAGGCAGGACGCTCGCCGAGGATCCCGGCGGTGAGGGCCAGTGCCGCGGCGACGCCGTTGGTCATCCCCCACTTGGCGTAGCCACCCGCCACCAGCAGGTGATCGGCGCCGGGCAGCACCGGACCGGCGAACGGGAGCTCGCCAGCCGGGACGTAGTCCTGGGCCGACCAGGCGCTGACTTCCTCCGCGGCCTCGGGGAAGCAGGTCCGCGCCCACTCGCGTAGCCCGTCGAGGTGCTCGAGAGGTGAGCGCGCCCGCCCCGTCGTGTGACCGGCGCCCCCCACGAGCAGGATGCTGCCGTCCTCGGCAGGTGCCTCGCGCAGCGATCGCGACGGCGCATCGGCGGAGAGGTACATGCCCTCGACCGCGGGCACCGGCGTGCGCAGGGCAAGCCCGTAGGAGCGCTGCGGGCTCATCCGGGCGAAGAAGGCGCCCCGGTCGAGGATCGGCATGTTCGTGGCCACGACGACGTGCCCGGCCGCGACGTCGCCGGCCTCGGTGCTGACCGTGGTGGGACCACTGCCCCTGACCCCGCGGACCCGCACTCCTTCGACGATCTCGGCGCCGTGCTCCTGCGCCCGCGCGGCCAACGAGTCGAGCAGGGCGACCGGATCGACTTGGGCCTGGTGTGGCAACGACGTCGCGCCGCGGGTCGAGAACGGGAGGTCGAGCCGCGCGTGCCACTCGACCGGCAATCCCAGGGACTGCGCCAGGTCGTGTTCGTCGCGCACGTTGCCGATGCCGGACTCACTGTGTGCGTAGGTGAAGGCAGTGCGGTCCTGCGTGGTGACCGCGTGCTCGGCACAGAAGCGCAGCAGCCACGTCTGCGCCTCGGTGTTGGCCTCGACGTAGCGGCGCAGCACCCCCTGGGAGTGGAGACGCGAGATGGCGGACAGGCGCGTGCCCTGCAGGAGGCTGATCTTCGCCGTGCTGCGTCCCGTGGTCCCGTGCCCGACCCGCTCGGCTTCCAGGACCAGCACCGATCGTCCGGCCCGGGCCAGGAGCACGGCAGCGGTGAGCCCCGTCAGACCGGCGCCGACCACCACCACGTCGTAGCGGCCACCGACGTCGGGAGGGTCGAGGGGCGGTCGGGGGTGTCGGTCCTGCCAGAGGGAGCTCAATGCCATGTCGACCGGTACCCCGACAAGGGGCTCGACCCCTCACCCACTCGGGTGGGCCTGGGACTGGCGCCAGGAGGGTACCGACCTGCATCCACACCGGACGAGAGGACCACCGATGAAGGCAGTGACCTGGCAGGGCCCCCGAGACATGCGCGTCACCGACGTGCCCGACGCAGCGATCATCGACCCGACGGATGCCGTGATCCGGGTGACGAGCACCGGCCTGTGCGGCTCGGACCTCCACCTCTACGACCCGCTCGCGCCGTTCATGACTCCCGGTGACGTCGTCGGCCACGAGCCGATGGGCATCGTCGAGGAGGTCGGTCCCGAGGTGCGCGGTCTCGCGGTCGGCGACCGCGTCGTCGTGCCGTTCAACATCAGCTGCGGGTCGTGCTGGATGTGCGACCAAGGTCTGCACAGCCAGTGCGAGACGACGCAGAACCGCGACCAGGGCACGGGCGCCAGCCTGCTCGGTTACAGCTCGCTCTACGGCGCCGTGCCCGGCGGGCAGGCGGAGTACCTCCGCGTCCAGTTCGCCGACTTCCTGCCCATCAAGGTGCCCGAGGGGCCCCCGGACGACCGCTTCGTCCTCCTCTCGGACGTCATCCCGACCGCCTGGCAGGCCGTGCGCTATGCGGATGCCCCGAAGGACGGGACCCTGCTCATCATGGGCGCCGGCCCCATCGGGGACATGGCTGCGCGCATCGCCATGCGCGACGGGACCCGGGTGATCGTGGCCGACCGGGTGCCCGAGCGCCTGGCGCGGGTCGGGGCGCTCGGCGCGGACACCATCGACATCGACGCGGTCGACGACCTCGGCGACGAGGTCCGCGCCCGCACCTCTGGCCGCGGTGCCGACGCGGTGATCGACGCCGTGGGCATGGAGGCCCACGGCAACCCGGTCGGGGAGAAGGTCATCAAGGCCATCGGGCTGCTCCCGGACAAGCTGGCCGCCCCGCTGATGATGCGGGTCGGGTTCGACCGGACCGCGGCTCTGCACGCCTCCTTCGAGTGCGTACGGCGCGGCGGCACGGTGTCGGTGTCGGGCGTCTACGGAGGTGCGACCGAGCCGATGCCGATGATGCAGATGTTCGACAAGCAGATCCAGCTGCGCATGGGCCAGGCCAACGTCCGTCGCTGGAGCGACGACATCCTGCCGCTCCTGCTCGACGACAGCGACCCGCTCGGGACGGAGTCGTTCGTGACCCACCGCCTGCCGCTGGCAGAGGCCCCGGAGGCCTACCGCCAGTTCCGCGACAAGGAGGACGGCATGATCAAGGTCGTCTTCACACCATGAGCAGCAACACCAGGACGGTCAGCGCCTCCCCCGAGCAGGTCTGGGAGGTCCTCTCGGACGGCTGGCTCTACCCCCTGTGGGTCGTGGGCGCGTCGCGGATGCGTGAGGTCGACGACGAGTGGCCGGCCGTGGGCGCCCAGCTGCACCACTCCGTCGGCGTGTGGCCGGCCCTGCTCGACGACACCACCCAGGTGCTGGAGGCGCAGCCGCAGTCCCTGCTGCGGCTCCGGGCCCGCGGGTGGCCGGGCGGGGAGGCGGAGGTGGTCATGCACCTCGAAGCCGTGGCCGACGGCACCAAGATCACGATCGAGGAGGACGTGGTCTCCGGGCCCGGCAGGCTGGTCCCGTCGCTGCTCCGGCAGCCGACCCTGGCCTGGCGCAACGTCGAGGCGCTCCGGCGTCTCGCCTTCGTGGTGGAGAGGCGACCATGAGTGGTCCCGGACATGGGCCCCGCGTGGTGCTGGTGACCGGGGCGTCGAGCGGCATCGGTCGCGCGACGGCGCTGCGAGCTGCCCGGGACGGTGACCACGTCGTGCTGGTGGCCCGGGGCCGGGAGGCGCTCGAGCAGGTGGCGACGCTGGCCCGGGACGCCGGCGCCGCGTCCGCGCTGGTGCTGCCGACCGACGTCGGCGACGACTCCCAGGTCCGTGACTGCATCGCCTCCACGCTCGAGCAGCACGACCGTCTGGACGTGGTGGTCAACAGCGCCGGTGTCGTGGCCTACGGCCGCGTCGAGGAGGTGCCGGCCGATGTCTTCGACGGCGTCCTGCAGACCAACCTGCACGGCTCGGTCAACGTGGCCCGCCACGTGCTGCCCGTGCTGCGGCAGCAGGGAGCCGGCTCCCTCGTGCTCGTGGGCTCCGTCATCGGTCACATCACCGTGCCCTCGATGAGCGCCTACGCGATCAGCAAGTGGGGAGTGCGGGCGCTCGCGGAGCACCTGCAGCTGGAGAACAAGGACGTGGCGGTGCACTACGTCGCGCCTGGTGGCGTGGACACCCCCATCTACTCCCAGGCCGCCAACGTGGCCGGGTTCGAGGGCCGACCACCTCCACCGATGGCAACGCCCGAGCGCACCGCACGCCAGATCCTGGCCCGCGTCGACCGACGCCGTCGCGGATCGCAGCTGACCCTCGCCAACCACCTGGTGCGCTTCGGCTTCACCGCCATGCACCCGGTCTACGTACGGATCGTCACCCCCCTCTTCGACGTGGCCGCGGTCGACCTGACGCGACCGGTGCGACCCCACGACGGCAACGTGCTGCACCCGGCGCAGGACGGCAACCAGCTGCGGGGTGACCACGGGAACACGGCGCTGGGCATCGCGCGCAACCTGCGACGACGGGTGCTGCAGCGACGGTCGTCGAACCCCGACCGCCCTGAGCGCGCCCTCCGATGAGGTCGGGGTGTGGCCACGACGTCGTGGTCATCGGCAGCGGCCCCAACGGGCTGGTCGCGGCCAACCACCTGCTCGACGCCGGCTGGTCGGTCCTCGTGCTCGAGGCCCAGCCCGGCATCGGTGGTGCGGTTCGCAGCGACCGCGACGTGCACCCCGACTTCGTCCACGACACCTTCAGCGCTTTCTACCCCCTGGCCGCCGCCAGCAAGGCGATCGGCTCGTTCGACCTCGAGCGGCACGGGCTGAGGTGGCGGCACGCACCTGCCGTGGTGGGACACCCACTGCCCGGGGGCGAGTGGGCGGTGCTGCACCGCGACCGCACCGTCACCGCCACGCTCATGGACCGTCAGCACCCCGGGGACGGGGACGCCTGGTTGGCGCTGTGCGACCAGTGGGACCGCATCGGTGACCAGGTGATCGGGGCGCTGCTCTCTCCCTTCCCGCCACTGCGCTCCGGGTGGGGCGCGCTACGTCGGCTCCCGTCCGTGGGTGGTCTGGACTTCGTCCGGGAGATGCTCACCCCCATCGCGGACATCGGTCGGCAGCGCTTCGGCGGGGAGGCCCCGCGGATCCTGCTCGCCGGCAACGCCGGTCACGCCGACATCCCGCTCAACGCTCCCGGCTCCGGCCTCATGGGGGTCTTGATGAGCATGCTCGGACAGAGCGTCGGATTTCCGGTGCCAGAAGGTGGGGCGGGCATGCTCGCCGAGGCGCTGGCTCGACGCGTCGTGAGCCTCGGGGGTGAGATCGTCCGGGACTCGGAGGTGACGAGCATCGAGGTCACCGGGGGTCGCGCCGTGGCCGTCCGCACCATCCACGGCGAGCGCCTGGCGGCTCGTCGGGCGGTGGTCGCCGATGTCTCGGCACCGGCCCTCTACGGACGCCTGCTCCCCCCTGACGCCGTGCCGGCCCGGGTGACCCGCGGGATGCGCAACTTCCAGATGGACCCGGGCACGGTCAAGGTCGACTGGGCGCTCTCCGGACCCGTGCCGTGGCGTCATCCGCCGCCCCACCAGCCGGGGACCGTGCACGTCGCTGACTCCGTCGAACAGATGGCCACGTCGCTGCATCAGGTGACCTCCCAGACCATCCCCTCGGACCCCTTCCTGCTCACCGGGCAGATGACGACGACCGACGCGACGAGGTCACCGGCCGGCACCGAGTCGTTCTGGGCCTACACCCACGTCCCGCAGCAGGCGCGCGCCGATGCCGGCGACGGCTCCATCACCGGGGCGTGGGACCGCACCGACTGCGAGCGCTTCGGGGATCGGGTGCAGGCCCGGGTCGAGGCCCTCGCGCCCGGCTTCGGCGACCTGGTCCTCGAACGCCGGGTGCTCGGACCCCACGAGATGCAGGCGCTGGACGCCAACCTGGTGGGCGGCGCCCTCAACGGCGGCACGGCACAGCTGCACCAGCAGCTGATCTTCCGGCCCGTGCCCGGACTCGGCAGGTCCGAGACCGGGGTGCGGGGGCTCTACCTGGGCTCGGCCTCCGCCCACCCCGGCGGTGGGGTCCACGGCGCCCCCGGCACCAATGCCGCGCGAGCAGCGCTGCTGCACCACCGGCTGCACCTGGGCCGGGACCGCAGGCGGTCCTGACGACGTTCTCCCTTGGAGGTGGGGCGTCCGCCTTGCTCGCGTGGGAGGCTGGAGGGTCGATCAGGTCAGGAGATGACGGCGTCGATCGTCTTCTTCAACGCGCCCGGCTGTGACGGCTTGCGCGGGGCCTTCTTGCGGGCCTCCTCCATCGCCGCGCCGATCTCCTGCAGCGCCTTGCGCCCGAGCCCCTCACGCACCTGGGGGAACCACTCGTCCTCCTCCTCGTCCATGTGGTGACGGACGTTCTCGATCAGGACGGTCGTCTTGGGGGCGAAGCGCTCGTGGTCGGGCTTCATGCCGACCAGCTCCATCACCAGCACGTCGGCGACGTGGTGCTCCTCGTAGGACTCCAGGACGTCGTCCTCGAGAGCGGGCAGGAGCTCACGGACGCGGGGGTACATCACCTCGTTCTCGATGTAGGTGTGCACGGTGAGCAACTCGATGATGCGGTCGACGAGCTTGCCCTTCTCCACGTAGGCCTTCTCGCCGGCCTTCTCGAACGCCGTGAACACACGGCGGATCTCCTGGTGGTCCTTCTTCAGCAGCACGATGGCGTCGGTCGACATGTTTCTCCTCGGTCGTGGGGTTGGTCGTGGGTTGACCGTCCGGTACCCCTCGGGGGTCCGCCACACTCCTGCTGTCCACGCAGGCCGGCATCACCCGTGGGGAGGTGCCGCTGCCCCCGGCGGGCACGGCATCATGGAGGGGTGACTCGCCTCCCCCGACCGCGCGGTCCCCGCAGCGCCTCCGTGATCGCTGCGCTGCTGACCACACCCGACGACCAGCCGCGTGACTTCGCGGCGTCCGGTGGCCGTGAGGACGACGCGTTGACGCTCTGGGTCCTCCACGAGCTGCACTACCGCGGCTTCGTGGGCGTCGACGAGCACTGGGAGTGGCAGGCCTCCACGATCGGGCTCCGCATCGAGCTCGAGCGCGACCTCGAGGAGCGCCTGCGCGCACGTCGCCCCGAGCCCGTCGTGACCGGCGACCTGGCCGTCGACCTGCTGCGGATCCTGGCCGACGACCAGAGCCCTTCGCTGGCGCGTCACGTCCAGCGTCGCGCCACTCGGGAGCAGACCCTCCAGCTGCTGCGACAGCGCTCGCTCTACCACCTCAAGGAGGCCGACCCGACGAGCTGGGTGATCCCCCGCCTGACCGGCGGTCCCAAGGCTGCCCTGCTGGAGATCCAGTTCGACGAGTACGGCAACGGCGACCCCGGTCGTGTGCACCACCGGCTCTTCGAGGCCGGCATCGCCGCCTCCGGGCTGGACGGCGCCTACGGCGCCTACGTCGACGAGGCAGTCGTCGAGATCCTCGAGCAGAACAACGTGCTCAGCATGCTCGGCCTGCAGCGCCGCCTGCGCGGAGCAGCCCTCGGCCACCTCGCCGCCTTCGAGGGGACCAGCTCGCTGCCGTCGCGACAGCTCGCCCAGGGCCTACGTCGTCTGGACTTCCCCGAGGAGATGGCGAGCTACTACGACGAGCACGTGGAGGCCGACGCCGTGCACGAGCAGCTGGCGCTGCACGACATCTGCGTCGCGCTGGTGGCGGCCGAGCCGGCCCTCTACGACGACGTGCTCCTCGGCGCCTGGGCCTGCACGGACCTGGAGGCACGCACCGCTGGCGCGCTGCTGGACCTGTGGGAGGTCGCATGACGTCCTCGAGTCCCATCGACGACCACGCCGACGTCGTGCTGTGCGCGGACGGGCCGATGCTCCTGCGCGGCAAGGCCGTCGTCCAGGACGAGGACGGCGTACGTCACCGCACGACCCGCCCGGTGACCGCGGTGTGCCGCTGCGGCCACAGCGCGATCAAGCCCTGGTGCGACGGCACCCACAAGCTGCTGCGCGACTGACCGGTCGGGACGTCACGTCCTGACCAGTCGTACGACGAGCCCTCCGGCGCCCGTGCGGCGTCCGCCGTCGCGCCACGAGCCCTGCGTGCGCGCGAGCACCTCGTCGACCTGCTCGTCGTCGCCGAGCTGGAGCAACAGGCTCCCGCCCTGCTCGAGGTGGCGACCTGCGACCGTCACGCACTGCATGGCCACGTCGAGACCGTCGACCCCGCCGTCGATCGCGAGCAGCGGGTCCTCGGGGAAGCGGCCGACGTCGGCGCTGGTGACCCAGGGCGGATCGGCGACCACGATCGCGAAGCGTTCGTCGTCGCCCAGGACCGAGCCCATCGGTCCCTCGCGGATTTCGGTGCGCTCAGCCACGCCGGCCACCTCGGCGTTGTGGCGGGCGTAGGTGCAGGCGACCGGGTCGAGGTCGACGGCCACGAGCGCACGGCCCGAGGCCACGGCGGCGACCAGTCCGATGTGGCCGGCCCCCGTGCACAGCTCGAGGATCGACCCGTCCGGCTGGTCGGCGAGCAGCTCGGCGGCCCAGGCGCCCTGCAGCGCGGTCCAGGGACGGGGCTCCAGCACGCGGGCGTCGTAGGCGATGAGCAGGCCACCCACCTCCGCCGAGCGGGTCTGGTCGACCGAGCGGTCGTGCGTCTCGTCAGCGACGCGTCGGCAGGAGAGGAGATGGCCCGTCACCCACCCGTCGCCGATCAGGGCGGCCATCTCGCGGTGCTGGCGGTCCGCGACCTGCCACGCCTCGTCGTCGCCGTGGTCGCGGGCGACGACCTCCTCGACCCGGGCCGCCCGGTCCTCCCAGTCCTGGGGAGTGTCGAAGTCGTCGAGCGCTGCTCGGTGCTCCACGACGAGGCCGGCCTGCTCCAGCAGCGACTCGATCTCGGGCAACGCGACGAAGTGGTTGCCCTCGGGCTCCGCGGGCAGCTCGGCCGCCTCCGCCACGAACACCAGCAGACCCACCGTGGCGCCCACCGGCACCACCCGGGCCAGCTCTGCCACGTGCAGCCGCTTGTCGGACACCGTGCAGAGCACCCCGATCGACCACGCGTGGTCGAAGGCTGCATCAGCGAAGGGCAGCGCGGCACCGTCAGCGACGACCACCGCCCGCTCGAACATCCGTCGTGCCGCTTCGCAGGCATCCGACATCGGCTCAGCGAGGAAGGGCACCACGTCGCAGCGCCGGGCCGCCAGCTCGGCGGGGCCGCCGGTGCCGGCGCCGACGTCCAGCAGCGTCGCGTGTCGTCGTAGGCCCATGGTGCGGGCGAGCCACTCCAGGCCGGCGGGACTGCCGCTCCCGCGGCAGGCGGCCGGGAGGGCGTGGTCGGACCCGAGCTCGGCCACGGCGTCCGCGACCCACGCGGCCATGGTGTCGAACTCGGCGGTCATGGCGCCGGAGGAGTCGGTGGTCACCGCCCCAGGTACCCCCGGGGTCGGCGACCCACACAGCAGCCTCAGCCGCGATCCGGCGTCGATGCGGTGTCCACCTCGAGGCCGGTGCCCTCGGCGGCCTTGGTGATGGACTTCTTGATCAGCGCCTCGAGGTCGAGGCCCGTCGAGGTCTTGAGCATGTTGAGGGTCTGGACGACGTTGTCGTTGACCTGGCGCGGCAGGGCACCGGCCCCGTCGGTGGAGATGACGGTGAGCTGGTCGATGTTGCCGATCGGCGCCGCGACCTCGCGGGCGATCTGCGGGAGCACGTCGATGAGCATCTGCAGCACGGCCGCGTCGTTGTAGTGGGCGAACGCCTCGGCACGCTTGTCCATCGCCTCCGCCTCGGCCTGGCCGACGGCCAGGGTCGCGGCCGCGGTGGCCTCGCCCTCCGCGCGCGTCGCCTCCGCCTCGGCGACACGACGAGCCCGCTCGGCCTCACCGCGGCGCTCACCCTCGATGGCCTCGGCCTCGGCGAGCGCGGCACGCCGGGACTTCTCGGCCTCACCACTGAGCCGGGCCTCCTGGGCCTTCGCCTCGGCACCGGCGATGGTCGCGGCCTTGCGGGCCTCGGCCTGGGCGATCTGTGCGGAGCGGTCGGCCTCCGCCTCCTGCTCCACCTTGTAGCGCGCCGCGTCGGCGGGCTTGCGCACCTCGGTCTCGAGGTTGCGCTCGGTCAGCGCGGCCCGTCGTACGGCGACCTTCTCCTGCTCGAGCAGGATCGCCTGGTCCCGATCGGCCTGGGCGAGGGGCCCGGCGGCTGCTGCCTGGGCGCTCGCCGCATCGGTCTCGGCCTTGATCTCGGCCTGCTTGAGCTGGAGTGCCCGCTGGGAGATCGCGATCTCCTGCTCGGCGAGGATCCGGGCCTGCTCGGCCGCCTGGCGGGCGTTGGCCTCGGCGATGGAGGCAGCCTGGCCGATGCGGGCCGACTCCGGACGCCCGAGGTCGGCGAGGTAGCTGCCGTCGTCGGTGACGTCCTGGATCTGGAAGGTGTCCAGGATCAGGCCCTGGCCGGTGAGGGAGTTCTCCGACTCGTCGGCCACCCGCTGGGCGAAGGCGGCGCGGTCGCGGATGATCTGCTCGACCGTGAGGCCTCCGACGATGGAGCGCAGGGCACCGGCCAGCACCTCCTGGGTGAAGGCCTCGACCTCCTGCTGCTGGCTGAGGAAGCGCTGCGCGGCGAGCCGGATCTGGTCGGCGTTGCCACCGACCTTGACGATCGCCACACCCTCGACGTTGAGCTTGATGCCCTGCCCGGAGACGGCCCCGCGGATCTGCACGGAGATCCGGCGCGAGGACAGGTCGAGGGTGGCGAGCTTCTGGACGAAGGGGATGACGAAGGTGCCACCGCCGAGGATGACCTTCTGGCCGGACAGGTCGGTGGTCAGGGCACCGGTCTCCGGGTTGAGGACGGCCTTGCCCTTGCGTCCGGTGACGATGTAGGCCTGGTTGGGACCGGCCACCTTGTAGCGACTCGTGACGAGCAGCAGCAGGAGCACGAGGAGGGCGACGAGGCCGCCGACAGGGATCAGCAGGTCCATGGGGGTTGTTCCTTCCGAGGGGAGGGTGTGGGGGGTCTCAGGTGCCGGGTTGCCAGACGGGGGCGACGGTGACGGCGGTCGGAGACAGCACGCTGGTCACGTGCACGGCGGTGCCTGGCTCGAGCGGGTGGTCCGAGCGCGCGTTGAGGCGCATCGTGTGACCGCCCACGAGGATCTGGACGACGCCGAAACCGTCAGCCGGGATGCTGGTGATGACGCGTCCGTCGCGTCCGATCGTGTCGTCGGTGGTGAGGGTGGCATCGCTGCCGCCGTCCTTGATCAGCCGGGTCAGCCACACGGCGAACCAGCCGAAGACCACGCCGGCCGCCAGGCCGACCGCGACCGCCAGCGCCCCGGGGAGTCCGACTGCCTGGGCGGCTGCGCCCCCGAAGCCCGTGGCCGCCACGAAGGCACCGAGGACCGCGCTGGAGAAGACGTCGCCCGCCAGTGCGTCCAGCGCGCCGTCGAGCACGTCGCCGGCCACCAGCGAGATGCCGAGCACGAGGAGGCCGATCAGTCCGATCACCAGAAAAGTCAACGCTCAGCTCCCACGACCTCACCCCGGGTCCGCGGGGCAGGCTCCAGCATCTCCTACCCGGACCCCGGCGAAACCCCGCCCCCGGTTGGGCGGCTCAGCGTCGGAGCAGTCGACCGATGCCGCCACGCAGTCCGACGACGTAGAACCCGGAGTTGCCGTCGGAGTACCAGACCTGGCGACGCTTCACGTCCCAGGCGGGCTGCGACATGGCGAAGGCGCCCAGTGCGGTGGGGTTGACCGTCTTGCTGCCCAGCAGGATGGGCCGGTTGAAGTAGCCGATCTCGCGGGGATGCTCCAGGTCACTGATGTCGAAGAGGCGCAGGTCGGAGACGACCTTCGGGCGTCCCGGGTCCGCGATGTCGATGATGCGAGCGGCACCGACCGACTGGTCGCCGGAGAAGTCGGAGTACTCATCGACCTCGAGGAGGTAGGGCCGCCCGTCTCGGGTGAAGGGCTCCGCGACCTGCGGCAGCGAGATCGTGCCCCACGTCAGGTCCGAGACGACGCGCACCGTCGGGTTGCGGCGCCGGTCCTGGATCGCACTGACGTCGAGGATGCGCAGTCCCACGACCTCGACCGAGCCCTGCTGGGTGCCGAGGTTGGCGACGTACATGGTGCGACCGTCCTTCGAGAGCCGCAGGCCGTGGTAGTTGACCGATGACTGCTCGAAGATCTTGCGCGGCTCGCGGGGCTTGCTGATGTCGACGGCCGTGAGGTTCTGGCCGGTGGCACCGGCGACCCAGAAGGTCCGACCGTCGGTGCCTCAGGAGGTGCCCGGGCCCGCGGTGTTTCCCACGACGAGGGCCAGCACCCGGCCCAGCAGATCCTCGGGGACGTCGTCGGGAGCGATCATGCGCTCCATGGCCATCCCGTTGGACAGCGCCATCAGGACGACCGCGAGGTCGGCGGCGGGCAGGGGCAGCGTGGCGCCCGCGCGGGCGGCGTGCTCCTCCATGGCCTCCGCCACCGCGGCCCGCAGTCCCTCACGTCGGTCGCGGAACGCACCATCGGCGTCCTCGGAGCGCACCGCACGCTGCCAGAGCTCGAAGAAGAGCAGGTGCCAGTCGCGCTGCTCGTCGCTGGCTGCGGTGAGGCGGTCACCGAGCACCTGCGCGCGCACGGCCAACGTGTCGTCGAGGTCGTCCACCGCCTCGAGACCGAGGTCGAGGTAGGCCGAGGTGCGGTCCTCGGCCAGGGCCGCCACCAACCCCTCCTTGCTGCCGAAGTTGGAGTAGATCGCACCCTTGGTGAAGCCGGCGTCAGCCGCCACGTCGTCCAGGCTCGCGCCCTCGATGCCCTGCCGCGCGAACACGCGGGCGGCGGCGTCGAGGAGTGCACGTCGTACGTCGTCGCGGGTGGGGCGCCGACGACGGTCGGGGTCTGGGACGGGCGTTGACACGCGCCGGACGATACCGGAAGGTATCGGATACTGTTGGGTATCGTCTGCCCATGGATCGAGGACCCCCATGCTGATCGGCACCGCGGCCCGCCCGGGCTCTCCCCCGACCGACCGCCTGCGCCCGCTGATCCGGTGGGCGTTGGGTCACGCCCTGCCCAAGCGCGTCATCGCGGGCGCCGCGCGCAACGGCGACCTGCACGCGCAGCTGATCGTCGCGACCAGCACCAGCAGCGAAGTGCCGCTCGCGCTGTTCGCGCAGATCCGTGCGGAGGGTCCGCTCCAGCGCTCGAAGTTCGCGTTCGTCACCGCCAGCCTCCCGGTCGTGCGTGAGGTCCTCAGCAACCCCGACGTCCGCTCCGGGGTCGAGGTCGGCAACGGCGCCGGCCCGCTCGGGCGCCTGGGCGCGTGGGCGGCGCAGACGACGCCGATCGGACCGCTGAGCCCACCCTCGCTGCTGGTCACCGAGCCGCCCGACCACACCCGCATGCGCAAGCTCGTCACCCGCGTCTTCACGGTCAAGGCCGTCCAGGGACTGCGTGAGCGCACCGAGCAGATCGCCGACGAGCTGCTGGACGCCCTGGCTGACCGCGCCCGCGCGCAGCCGGACGCACGACCCGTCGACCTCATCGAGACCTACTGCGCCCTGCTCCCCGTCACCGTCATCGCCGAGATCCTGGGCGTGCCCGAGGCTGATCGCAGCAAGGTCCTCGAGTTCGGCACCGGGGCTGCCCCCAGCCTCGACCTGGGCCTGTCGTGGCAGCAGTTCCGCGCGGTCGAGGGAGCCCTGTCCCGCTTCGAGGCGTGGCTGACCGACCACATCGAGCTGAAGCGGCGAGAGCCGGGCGAGGACCTGCTGAGCAAGCTGGTCGCCGCCCGCGACGACGACGGTCTCGCGCTCACCGACGCCGAGCTCAAGGCCACCGCGGGGCTCGTGCTCGCGGCGGGCTTCGAGACCACCGTCAACCTGCTGGGCAACGGCATCGCACTGCTGCACGACCACCCCGATCAGCTCGCCCTGCTGCACCGCGAGCCCGAGCGCTGGCCCACCGCCGTCGAGGAGGTCCTGCGCCTCGACCCACCCGTGCTGCTGACCGGCCGCACCGTCGTGCGCGACACCGAGATCGCCGGCGTACGCGTGCCCCGTGGCGCGGTCGTGACCGCTCTCCTCGCCGGCGCCAACCGCGACCCCGAGGTCTTCATCGACCCCGACACCTTCGACATCACCCGGAGCAACGCCGACGAGCACGTGTCGTTCTCCGGCGGTCGACACTTCTGCCTCGGCGCCGCGCTCGCCCGGATGGAGGGTGAGGTCGGGATGCGTCGGCTCTTCGAGCGCTACCCCGACCTACGGCTCCAGCCCGGCGCCCAGCGCCGCGACACCCGCATCCTGCGCGGCTTCGCGACCCTCCCCGCCCGCCTCTCCTGACCTACGGCGAGGCGGCGCCCTCGCCGCCTCCGGCGAGGAGGAGGACCAGCACGGCGATCACCGCCAGGACCGCCAGCACCGTGGACACGATCTTGATGATCGACCACGGACGGTCGCCGGTGACCTCGCCGGTGTTGGCGTTGACCATCACCTGCCACTGCTTGCCGGCGTGGACGTAGCTCGCCAACCACAGCGGGAGCAGCACGAGCTTGAACATCATCTGGGCGTAGCGCACGTCGACGTGGTGAACCCGCTGCTCGTCTCCGCCGATGTCTTGTCGTACGTCGCCCTCGATGACGTCGCGCATCTCCTTGCGGGCGACGGTCGAGCCGTCCTGCGGGTCGACGTCGTAGCGGAGGGCTGAGTAGCCCGAGAGGTACTCCGGCTGGTAGGCCACGGCCGTCTCGAGCTGCCAGGGCCCCATCTGGTCGAGGCGCTTGGCGGGGAGCTGCTGGGAGGCGACCACCGTCACGTCGTCGAAGGCACGCGAGACGTGCCCGGACGCGGGGTGCCATCGGGTGTGCTGCTCCTGGTAGGTCTCGGTCCGGGTGCCGCCCTTGCCGTCGGAGACCTGCCTGGTCTTGGTGACGTAGTAGTGCTCGCCGCGCTCGCCCTGGTAGGCCGTGGCGGTGTCAGCGTCGAAGGTCCAGTGCGGCACGTAGGTGCCCTTGAGCGCCTCGGTGGAGCCGACCTTCTTCAGCGCGTTGGGGGCGAACCAGCGCGAGCCGATCCACTCCTGGAACGCCTTCTTCGCCCCGGCCTGCGCGAGACCGAACGGCACCACGGCCTCGGGGGCCACCACACCCTCCGGCGCGGACAGGGCGATGAGGTGACCACTGCAGAACTGGCAGGTCTCGGCCAGGTCGGTCGTCTCGATCTCGGCAGCACAGCCCTGGCACTTGAGCACCTGGCCACCCAGGGTGGCGACCTTGAGGTGCGCGTTCTCGGCCATCCAGGCATCGAAGGACTGCTCGTCGACCGTGGTGTCCTCCCCCGCCTCGATGGGGTGCTCGGCCGCACAGGCCGTGCACTTGAGCACCGTGGTGCCAGGGGCGTAGGTCACCTGCGAACCGCACGTGGGGCACGAGGCGAACCTGACCTTCGTCTTCTCCTTCGCCTTCTCCGGGGCCGGAGGCTCAGCGGGAGGACCGGACGGCGGGAGCGGCGGCGGGATGGTCGACACGGTCAGCCCTGGGGGGGCAGCGGCGGCGGGGTGGCACCGAACAGCGAGGCAAGCTCGGGCACCTCACCGGCAGGCTTCCAGGCCGACATCGACTCGTTCCACACCAAGGTCTCGCGGCTGAGCTTCTCCGCGGAGACCTGTGCTGGCAGCGCCGAGAGCGCGAAGGGGCCGGCCTGCTGGCCGTTGACCGCGACGTACCACTGGGCTGCGGCGCCGGGCAGCGGCGGCGGGCCGGCGGGGGCAGCCTGCTGGGAGCTCGTCATCGCGCCGGCCGCGGCCTGCCCCAGGCCCATGCCCACGATCATGCCGGTGCCCTGGCCTGCGGCGCCGGGGTTGTTGGCGGCGTCCTCGAGGGCGTTGGCGGCCTGGAACTTGGTGTACTGGTCCAGGTTGCCCAGGATGCCCATCTGGCTACGCTTGTCGAGCGCCTCCTCGACCTCGGGCGGCATCGAGATGTTCTCGATGACGAAGCGCGGCAGGGTGATGCCGAACTCCACGAGGCTCTCGCTGAGGGTGCCGACGAGCTGCTGGGAGATCGCCTGCTGGTTTGCGGCGAGGTCGAGCATCGGGACGTTGGCGGTCGCGAGCGCGGAGGTCACCTGGGAGACGATCGTCTGCCGGAGGAACTCCGAGACCTCGTCGGTGCGGAAGTCAGGGTCGGTGCCGACGAGCTGGCGCAGCAGCACACCGGGGTCGGTCACCCGCAGCGAGTAGGTGCCGAAGGCCCGCAGGCGCACCATGCCGAACTCGGCGTCACGGACGGTGAAGGGGTTCTGCGTGCCCCACTTCATGTCGGTGTACTGGCGGGTGCCGACGAAGTAGACCTCGGCCTTGAACGGCGAGTTGAAGCCGTACTTCCACCCCTTGAGCGTGCTCAGGATCGGCAGGTTCTGGGTGGTGAGCTCGAAGGTGCCGGGCATGAAGACGTCGGCGATCTGGCCCTCGTTGACGAAGACCGCGGTCTGGCCCTCACGCACGACCAGCTGGGCGCCGTTCTTGATCTCGTTGCCCTGACGGGGGAAGCGCCAGACCAGGGTGTCGCGAGAGTCGTCGAGGAACTCGACGATGTCGACGAACTGGCCGCGCACCTTGTCCATGAAGCCCATCTGGTGGTTCTCCTTCGTCGACGGCCAGGCGACCGTGGGTGATCCAGCCCGTGGTCCGGGCCCCACTGTCCCAGGTCGGTGAGGGCCGCGGAGGCTTTTGTGGCAGTGTCGCGGAGTGACCTTCCTGGCTGATGCCCTCCAGCTGCCACACGGCTCGTCCTGGGCGAACCGCCTTGCCCTGGCCCCGCTGACCAACACCCAGAGCAACGACGACGGCACGCTCTCCGACGACGAGCACGACTGGTTGGTCGCCCGCGGCCGAGGTGGCTTCGGCAAGGTCACGACCTGCGCTGCGTACGTCGACCCCGCGGGGCAGGCCTGGCGCGGTCAGCTCGGTGTCGCCTCCGACGACCACCTGCCCGGGCTGACCCGCCTGGCCGGGTCGCTGCGCGCCACCGGCACGCGCTGCGCCGTACAGCTCCACCACGGGGGGCGGCGTGCCGACTCCGCCCTGACCGGGCAGGCGTTGCGCGCACCGTGGGACGACCCGAAGACCGGGGCCGTCGCCCTGAGCACGGGCGAGGTCGAGGCGATGGTGCAGTCGTTCGTGGAGGCGGCGGTGCGCTCCGAGCTCGCCGGCTTCGACGGGGTGGAGGTGCACGGCGCCCACGGCTACCTCATCGGGCAGTTCCTCGACCCGCGCCACGAACGCACCGACCGCTACGGCGGCAGCCTCGAGAACCGCATGCGGCCGCTGATGGAGGTGCTCGACGGCATCCGGTCTGCGACCGGCCCGGACTTCCAGGTGGCGCTGCGACTGACCCCCGAGGGCAACGGCATCACCGTCGCCGAGGGCCGCGAGACGACGAGGGAGGTGCTCGCCAGCGGACTCCTGGACTGCCTCGACCTGTCGTTGTGGGACGTCTTCATGCGTCCCCGCGGCGCTGTCGACGCAGGAGCCGGCGAGGGGTTGCTGATCGACCACTTCACCGACCTGCCCCGCCACGGCGTCGGGCTCGGCGTGGCCGGCCTCGTGCAGTCCGCGGCCGACGCCGCCTGGTGCCTGGCGAAGGGCGTCGACTTCGTCACCGTCGGGGTCGGCGCGATCCTGCACCACGACTTCGCCGCTCGCGCGATCGCCGATCCCGACTTCCGCGTGCGCGAGCGACCGGTGACCCGCGACGTGCTCAGGGCAGAGCACGTCGGGCCTGCGTTCATCGACTACCTCGCTGCCGGTTGGGACGACCTGGTCCGCATCCCCCCTGCGGGGGAGCCCGGGCCTTCCGGGCGCTGCGAGGCTGGTGCACGTGACTAACGAACCCGCCGCCGAGCACCACCGTCCCGCAGGCGTCACCGACGCGACCATCGAGGCCCTCGGCAAGCTCTCTGCCGCCCTCGACCACGTCGAGGACGCCCGCGGCCACCTCTACGCGTTCCACCGGCTGTGCGGGAGCGCCGAGACGACGCTCGAAGAAGCCACGGCGATGATCCGCGAAGCAGGGCACACCGACATCGCCGACGCGTTGGACCGCGACGTGCTCGGACGCAACCCCCTTCCGGGGATGTGGTCCTTCCAGATGGTCGAGGCCTACGACGACGGCTACTACGCCGAGGCGACAGGCCTCCAGCAGCGAGCGACCGACGAGCTGGTCGAGGGCCGCCGTCACGTGTTCGAGGCCGAGATGAAGGAGCTGCGCCGCACGCAGGGACGGCGTGGGCACGAGGCCACCCCGAACGACGCGGACGGGGACGTGTGACCTCGTAGATCCACAGATCCGCAGATCTGGCTGCCAGCCGGACGTAGGCATTGCGAATGCATGGCTACACTCGTTCCCGTGCCGCACATGAGGATCCGTGACGCTGCCGCCTACCTCGGCGTCAGCGACGACACGCTGCGCCGCTGGATCGAGCGCGGGCTGCTCCACGCGACCAAGGACGCCTCCGGCCGCAAGGTCGTCGACGGCTACGAGGTCGCCCAGGTCGCACGCGAGCACGCCCGTCAACCCGGCCCCCCGGGCGGAGCGGTCAGCTCGGCGCGCAACCGGTTCGTCGGTCTGGTCACCGACATCCGTGTCGACACCGTGATGGCCCAGGTCGAGCTCCAGTGCGGTCCCTTCCGGGTCGTCTCCCTGATGAGCAGCGAGGCAGTTCGCGATCTGGGCCTGGAGTTGGGCTCCGTGGCAGTAGCCGTCATCAAGTCCACGACCGTGATCGTGGAAACCTCGCAAGGAGAGTCATGAAGCGCACGCTCCCGACCATCCTGGCCACCTCCCTGCTCCTGGCGACGGCCCTGGCCGGGTGCGGCTCCGGCAGCGACGCAGGAGGCGGGGACGGGGGGACCACGCTCACCGTCTATGCCGCAGCATCGCTGACGAGCACGTTCGAGGACATCGCCGAGGAGTTCGAGTCGACCCACGACGGGGTCCAGGTCGAGTTCAACTTCGCCGGGTCCTCCGACCTGGTCGCCCAGATCCAGGAGGGGGCACCTGCTGACGTGTTCGCGTCGGCGGACGAGGCCAACATGGCGAAGCTGACCGGCGCCGACCTGCAGGGCGCCGAACCGATGGCGTTCGCCTCCAACACCCTCCAGATCGCCGTGCCGCCGGGCAACCCCGCCGGCGTGGAGACCTTCCAGGACCTCGCCGGCGCCGGGCTCAACCTCGTGGTCTGCGCACCCGAGGTGCCCTGTGGCGCGGCAGCCCAGAGTGTCGCCGCGTCCGCTGGGGTGGAGCTGTCTCCCGTGAGCGAGGAGCAGTCGGTCACCGACGTGCTGGCGAAGGTCACCTCCGGCGAGGCAGACGCCGGCCTGGTCTACGTGACCGACGTGATCATCGCCGGCGACGAGGTCGAGGGTGTCGAGTTCCCGGAGGCCTCGGCAGCGGTGAACGTCTACCCGATCGCCCCGGTCGCCGACAGCGCGAACGCCGACCTGGCTCGGGAGTTCGTGGACCTGGTGCTCGCCCAGGTCGGACAGACGATCCTCCAGGACGCCGGATTCGCTGCAGCGCCCTGACATGGCGGTTTCCCGGAGCAGGGTCGGCGTGCCGACCTGGATCTACGTCCCTGCCTTCGCGGGCGCCATCTTCGTCCTCCTCCCCCTCCTCGCGATCGTCCTGCGCACGCCGTGGAGCAGGTTCTTCACCCTGATCACCTCCGAGGCGTCCCAGGAGGCGCTGCTGCTCAGCCTGCGCACGTCGGGGACGAGCACCCTGCTCTGCATCGTCTTCGGTGTCCCCATGGCGGTGGTGCTGGCGCGCACCAGCTTTCGTGGCCAGTCACTCCTCCGGTCGCTGGTCCTCCTGCCGCTCGTGCTTCCCCCGGTGGTGGGCGGCATCGCTCTGCTCTACACGTTCGGCCGCCGGGGGCTCCTCGGGGAGACCTTCGACGTGCTGGGGGTGCAGATCGCCTTCTCGACCACCGCCGTCGTCCTGGCCCAGACCTTCGTCGCCCTGCCGTTCCTCGTCGTGAGCCTGGAGGGCGCGCTGCGCACGGCCGGACAGAAGTACGAGGTCGTCGCCGCCTCCCTGGGGGCCCACCCCACGACAGTCTTCAGGCGCGTGACGCTCCCGCTGGTGCTGCCCGGGCTGGCCTCGGGAGCCGTCCTCGCCTTCGCCCGGGCCCTGGGCGAGTTCGGCGCCACCATCACCTTCGCCGGAAGCCTCCAAGGAGTCACCCGCACGCTGCCGCTCGAGATCTACCTGCGCCGGGAGACCGACGCCCAGGCTGCGGTGGCGTTGTCCCTGGTCCTCGTCGTCGTCGCGGTGCTCGTCATCGGCTTCGCGCGCCAGGGGAAGGGACACCTGTGACGCTGAGCTACGACGCCTCGGTGACCGACCGCGCGGTCGACCTCGCCTTCGACGTGGCCGCGGGCGAGACGGTCGCGCTGCTGGGTCCCAACGGAGCCGGCAAGTCGACCGTCCTGGCCGTCATCGCGGGACTCCTGATGCCCGACTCCGGCAGCGTCACCCTGGATGGACGTCAGCTCACCTGCCGCGAGGGGCGTCGGCATCGGGTGGACGTCCCACCGCACGATCGCGAGGTGTCGCTGCTGGCCCAGGAGCCGCTGCTCTTCCCTCACCTGAGCGTCCTGGACAACGTCGCCTTCGGGCCGCGCAGCCGCCCAGGCGGTCGTCGATCCTCCGGCGACGTCGCCAGGCACTGGCTCCATGAGGTGGGGATCGAGGAGCTCGCCGAGCGTCGACCGGCCCAGCTCTCCGGCGGTCAGGCACAGCGGGCAGCGGTCGCACGCGCCCTGGCCGCCGACCCGAAGCTGCTGCTGCTCGACGAACCCATGGCCGCCCTGGACGTGGCCGTCACCCCTGCCCTGCGCCAGACGCTGCGCCGGGTCCTCGCCGAGCGCACGGTGGTGCTGGTGACGCACGACGCGCTCGACGCTCTCCTGCTCGCCGACCGGGTCCTCGTGATCGAGGACGGGACGATCGTCGAGCAAGGTCCGTGCTCCGAGGTGCTGACCAGGCCTCGCAGTCGCTTCGCCGCGCAGCTGGCCGGACTCAACATGGTGGTCGGCTCCTGGCGGGACCAAGCCGTCAGGACCGCGTCCGGCATGAGCCTCGCAGGCACGGTGAACGGCGCCCCTCCGGCCGAGGGCGACCCGGTCGTCGCCGTGTTCCCGCCCCAGGCGATCTCGGTCTTCCTCCGAGCACCGGGCGGCAGCCCACGCAACGCCCTGGACGTCACCATCACCCACCTGGAGCCCCACGGCGGTCAGGTCAGGGTCCGTTCGGAGGAGCTGAGCGCCGACATCACTCCTCAAGCAGCCGCGGAGCTGGACCTCGCTCCCGGCACCCCCGCGTGCTTCGTCATCAAGGCCAACGAGGTCGCGGTCTACGGCACCTGAGCCGAGGTGAAGCCATACCCGGCGTCATGCCCACCGTCATGGCCGCCGTCATGCCCGCCGTGCGCGGCCGGACGGATCCTCCCGGAAGGACTGCGTGAGTCCACTACCGCACACCGCGGGGCACGACGGCGTCCACCCATTGCACCCCACCCGGCGTGGCGGGCGCCACACCCAGGTGGGTGACGATTCCGCTGCTGCTCTGTTCGGTGACGCCGTGCTGCATCGCCCAGATCACTGCCTGGCTCCGTCGCACGACACCGATCTTGCGGTACGCCGCGCGGATGTAGGTCTTGACCGAGTTGATGCTGATGAACAGGCGGGCTGCGATCTCGGCGTTGCTCAACCCGGCGCTGATGAGGGCCAGGACCTCGGCCTCCCTCATGCTCAGGACCCCGAACTTTGCCTGCGAGCCGACCCGCCGTGGCCAAGGAACGAACGGGACCGGGTCGCGGGGAGCGCAGGCGCCCACTACCGCCTCGTCCCGCGCCGACACGATGGCTGAGGCGAGCCGCTCCGCGCTGGTCGCCCAGTGGATCCGCGCCGTGGTCGTCCTCTCCTGGCGGTGCGACCACCACTGCGGCACGTCATCGCCCACCAACGCGAGCACGGGGGTCCGGGACGCGGCCAGCCGAACCAGCTGATCAGCATCCTGGCCGCCCTCGTGGTGGATGGCGTGGTGGATGGCGTCGTAGACCACGACCTCGGCGCCGGGGTGGACCACCCCGAGGTCCCCGTGCGGGCCCGGGAGAACGCGGACCTCGGCGCAGGAGCCCAGCATCGACGACAACCCGTGGATCACGAGATCGTTCCTCGACACGATGGACACCAGCACCGGGCGGCTCCGGACGGGGACCCAGGACTGCGGACCTGCAACCACGGACATCTCCTAGAGCCAAGAGCTTTCGCTCGACGTACCCCATCCCGTCAGGCTCACTACCCCGTCGCCACACGGGACAAACCATCGATCTGGTGCGGCCGCGGCCTCACTGCTGCAACCGCACCCGTGCTTCTGCCAGCTGCGCTGCCGAGATTTCGGCGCGCCGGGCCGCATCCACGACATCGCGGAAGGCTGCGCGCCAGGGCAGCGTGTGGACGTCAACGCATCCACTCAGGACTGGACGAGCACAGCGGCCGCGCGCTCCAGCTTCTCCCTGCCCCAGGCCTTGCGGGCCACCGTTCCGGTCACGGTGACCGTGAGGACGATGAGCGCAGCGTCGAGCCAGCCGGGCAACCCACCCAGTGCGGCGACGATCGTGACCCCGTTGACCAGGATCACCAGACCGCCGACCATCGTGCCCATCGGTGCGTGCGGGAGTCGGCCGGCCAGTCGGGCCGCAATCGGGGCCATGATGACCCCGCCGATGACCAGGCCGATCACGGGCAGCCACGGGATCCCGTGCTGAGCGGCACCGGTCAGGAAGCCGAGGGAGACGGAGACGGCAACGACGAACTCCGCGGCGTTCACCGTGCCGACGACCTTGCGCGGCTCGTGACGGGTGACGGTCATCAGGCTGGGGGTGACCACCGGACCCCAGCCGCCCCCACCCGTCGCGTCGACGAAGCCACCGAGCAGGCCGATGGGCGCGAGCCAGCGCGCGGTGTGTCCGTTCTGGGGCGTCGGGATCAACCGGAGCCCGAGGCCGAACCGGGCGAAGATGACCAGGCCGAAGAAGAGCAACAGACCCGACATCCAGCCCTTCGCCGAGGCCAGGCTGATGTTGGTGAGGACCACGGCACCCAGGAAGCCCCCCACAGCGCCGGGCAGAGCGACGCGGAGCATGATCGCGGCGTCGATGTTGCCCTCACGCCAGTGCGAGAGTCCGCTGATCAGCGTCGTCGGCAGCTTCGCGGCGTGCGTGGCGGCGCTGGCGGTCACCGGGGCGATGCCCATGAACAGCAGCGCCGTCGCCGATGTGACACCGAAGCCCATCCCGAGGGTGCCGTCGACGAGCTGAGCAAGTCCCCCTGCCAACGCAAAGCCCACGACGATCCACATGGAGATCCACCCTCACTGGTCTGATAATGCCTCAAGGCTACAAGATTACCTGAGTTAATCGCAACACTGGCTCGACTCCCAGCACATCTACAGCGCTCCCAGGGTTGCCCTGCAGACCCTCCTTCGATCCGAACCGCCTGATGAAGCCGCCCGGACTCATCCCCGCCGCCGCCGCGACGTCCTGTAGACCCCAGGGTTCGACGAACGTCCGCTCGGCCAGTGCTGCGTCGGTGCGGGTCAAGCGTGTCGAGCGCTGAGGCGGTCCTTGCAACGCAACGTCCGGGGATGGCGGGACCGATGACCTACTGAGGCGTCGGTGGGTCGTCCTCGAAGGCTGCGCGCATCCGAGCGTCACGTCTGGGGTCTGCGACCGTGCAGCACGACCGGACCTGGATGCGCCCGGTGAGGGCGCCGACGACGACGAGGACCAGGAACAGTGCAGCCATCATGCCGAGCAGGTAGACCATGATTGATCTCCCATCTCGCCGGTGGCCGGTGGCCGGTGGCCGGCGGCCGGTTGCCCGGCCCGCTTTGTGGCCAGCCTATCGAGGACACCATCCGGCGCTCCCGCCTCGCTGGTGTCGACGAACATCTGCACGTCACGGCGTCGCCTTCAGGGGTGGACGGGTTGCGGCTCCATCGGTGGAGCGGCCGGGCGACTGATGACCACGAGCATGGCGACCAGCACGAGGATGCCCCCCACCACGGTCCTGGCGCCCAAGGACTCACCGAAGACAGCGACGCCGAAGAACGCTGCCCAGACCGGTTCGAGCACCATCAGCACCGCTGCCTGGGAGGGTCCGAGGTGTGCCTGCGCCCACGTCTGCACCAGGAGGGCGACTGCCGCGGCCACGACCGTGAGGTAGCCGAAGACGATCCAGTCACCTCCGCGCGGCAAGGTCACCCCGTCGATGCTGGCGACCGCGGTGAACACGACGCCCATGGTCAGGAGCTGGACGAAGGTGAGCGGGAAGGCGGTCGCCGAGGTGGTCCAGCGACTCATGGCGATGATGTGCACCGCATAGAGCGCAGCGGCAACGAGTGTCAGGAGCTCTCCGGTCCCCAGCGCCCAGCCTCGTAGCGACATGACCGCCACCCCGACACCCGCGGTCAGGGACGCGACGACGGCTCGCCGGTCGATCGAGGTCCGCAACAGCGCAGCGGAGAGGAAGGGGGTGAGGACGACGTACATCGACACGACGAATGCCGAGACCGTGGCAGCGGTGCGCTGAAGACCCACGAACTGCAGCAGCTGCGCGACCGCGTAGATGAGACCGAGCCGGATGCCGAGGTCCAACGACCGCCGATCCATCCGACGGACCGACCCGGGCCGGACCGCCAGGATGACGGCCGCGGCGACGACGAACCGCAAACCTAGGAAGTCCGTGACCGACATGCGGGTGAGCAGGTCCTTGGACATCGAGAACGTCGAGCCCCAGATCGCGGTGACCCCGATCAGGGCCAGGGCTGCGACGACGAGCGATCGGCGATCCGTGGGGGTCGCCAGCAGGCTCACAGCTGCACCGACTTCACTTCCAGGAACTCCTCGATGCCCCACCGACCTAGCTCGCGCCCGTTGCCCGAGCGGCCATAGCCGCCGAACGGTGCGGCCGGGTTGAAGGCGCCACCGTTGATGTCGACCTGTCCGGTGCGCAGCCGTCGCGCCACGGACAACGCACGGTCCCGGTCGCCGGACCACACCGCACCGTGGAGGCCGTAGTCCGTGTCGTTGGCCATCGCGACCGCTGCATCCTCGTCGTCGTACCCCTGGACGGTCACGACGGGGCCGAACACCTCGTCGCGCAGGATCTCGGCCCCGGGTGCCACGTCGGTCACGACGGTGGCAGCGACGAAGTGCCCGCGGCCGGATCGTGGCGCACCACCGCCGGCGACCAGCCTGGCGCCGGCGTCGACCGCACGCTCCACGAAACCAGCGACCGAGGCTCGCTGGCGCGCATCGACGACCGGGCCCAGCCAGGTCTGCTCCGAGCGAGGGTCGCCGACGGTGAGGGCCACGGCAGCCGCAGCCGCCACCTCGAGCGCCTCGGGCAGCCCCGCGCGCGGCACGAGCAGCCGAGACCAGGCCGAGCAGGTCTGGCCCGAGTTCAACATGCCCCCCTCGATGCTGGCCGTTACTGCCTGCTCGAGGTCGGCGTCGTCCAGGACGATGCTGGCGGACTTCCCACCGAGCTCGAGGGACACCCGCTTCACGCTGGCTGCGGCACGGGCTGCGATGCGTGCGCCCACGGCGGTGGAGCCGGTGAAGGAGACGACGTCGATGCCGGGGTGCACCACCAGTGCCTCACCCACCACCGTGCCCTTGCCCGGCACCAGGTTCAGCACGCCGTCGGGGAGGCCGGCATCGATCGCTGCGTCGACCATCAGGTAGGCCGACAGCGGAGTGATCTCGGCCGGCTTCAGCACGACGGGGCAACCAGCGACGAGTGCGCCGCCGACCTTGCACAGCACTTGGTAGAAGGGATAGTTCCACGGTGTGATGCACCCCGCCACGCCGGCTGATTCGCGCAGCACGAGCGAGTTGCCGAGGCGCTGCTCCCAGTCGACCTCCTCGGCGGCGTCCAGGTAGGACGAGAGCACCGCGAGGCCGAGGTCGACGTGCACGGTCCGGGCGATCACCACTGGCGCGCCTACTTCTGCGACGGTGGTCTCGACCAGCAGGTCGTAGCGAGCGCGCAGCCGTTCGAGCCAGCCGCGGAGGACCGCGACGCGCTCGTCGACAGGAGCCGTCGCCCACGCAGGGAGGGCCTGACGAGCCGCGGCCACTGCGAGGTCCACCTCGTCTGCCCCACATTCGGCACTGGTGCCGATGGTCTGCTCGGTCGCCGGGTTCTCGACCTCGACGACGATCCGGTTCGCCGGAGCCCGCCAGCGGCCGCCCACGAAGGCTGCGTCGCGCGCCCACTCGTCGCGCAGCTGCGTCACCCGGTGATCCCGACGCGCCGAGTGACGGCTGCGGCGTTGGTGGCGGAGAGGGCGAGCGCACTCTCCCGCAGGGTGCGGCCGCTCGCGTCGCTGTCGGCGGCCACCGCGTCGACCAGGCGCCGCATCACCGCGTCGATCTTGGCGTAGGACGACTCCGCGGTCGGCTCGATGTCGCCGAAGACGATCCACCACCACCAGGCATTCGTCATCACGTTGGCCATGAAGTCGGGCACGACCGGGATGCCCCGTGCCGTCAGTGCCGCCTCAGCCTCGGGCAGCGTGGGCATGTTGGCGCCCTCCACGACGGCCCGCGCCCGGACACGCGACGCAGAGGTCTGGTCGATGACGTAGGACATGGCCGCCGGGACGAGCAGGTCGCAGGGCACAGCGAGCCAGTCGTCGCGGTCGCCCATGACGTCGTCGGGGCCGAGGACCGAGCGATCGATGACGCCCTGCTCGTCACGGGCTGCCAGCATCTTCTCGACGTCGAGTCCCTCCGGGTTGCAGATGAGACCGTCGCGGTCAGCGACCGCAACGACGCGCACCCCGTTCGCGTCCAGGTAGCGGGCCGCCGCGCCTCCGATCGAGCCGAATCCCTGGATCACGGCGGTCGCCGACCCAGCGGGCAGTCCGAGGCGCTCGGCGGTAGCCAGGCATGCCTGCGCGACGCCGTAGCCCCCGACGAGGTCTCCGAGGGAGACGCCCCCGATCGTCACGGCGAATGCTCGGGCCAGACGCAGTCGAGCGGCGTCCGCGTCCTCAAGGGTGGCGAAGACGGCCTCGACGGTGGAGGCGAGCCCGACCTCGGCAGCCACCCGGTCCAACGTCTCCTGCCGCAGCCCGAAGTCCTCGCCGGTGTTCCACTGCTCCCGGACGACCGGGAGGACTGCGGCGAGGAAGCGGCGCAGCACCTCCGGCGCCTGCGGGTCGGCGGGGTCGACGTCGATGCCACCCTTGCCGCCACCGAGGGGCACATAGGCGTCCTCGGGGTCGTAGACCAGCGCCTCCTTGCGTGTCATGCCCTGGGCGAGTCCGCGCACCTCCTCGAGCGTGCACCCCTTCCGCAGGCGCAGCCCGCCGCTGGCCAGGCCGCGCACCAGGGTGTCGATGACGACATAGCCCCGACAACCGGTGACCGGGTCGGTCCAGGTGATCTCGAGCAGCGAGCCCTTGGTTGCCGACGGCGCCGTCGGTAAAGGGGTGGAGGTGACAGTGCTCATGCAGAAGCTCCTTCAGGCATGCGGAGGTGGATGACCGTGGGTCGCTCGGCTGCGAGCGCCTCGGTGACCGCGGGACCGAGGTCGGCGAGGTCGTCGATCGTGACTCCGGCGCACCCGAGCGCGCGGCCGAGCGCGGCGAAGTCGGGGGCCGGGAAGGTGACGGCGTGGACGGGGTCGTGGCGGGCAGCCATCTCGTTGCGGATCTCGCCGTAGCCGGAGTTGTCGACGACGATGACGGGCAGCGCGATGCCGAGCTCTGCCGCGGTGGCCAGCTCCTGGACCGTGAACATGATGCCCCCGTCGCCGAGCAGCGCCACGACCGGCCGATCGGGGTCCGCGACCTTGGCGCCGATGCCTGCCGGCAACCCGAAGCCCAACGTGCCGAACCCGGTCGGGAATAGGAACGAGGCCGGCGTGTACGTCGGCAGGTTGGTCATCGCACCGAAGTAGCAGACCATCGCGTTGTCGGCGGCGACGACGACGTCGCGCGGCAGGACTGCTGCCAGCGTCTCCACGACCTGCAGCCACTCGGCCCCTTCGCTGCGCGCCTCCTGGCTCTTGCGAGCCTTGGCACTCGTGACGTCACCGGGCTCGCCGTGCAGCTGGGCCGTGACGAGCCTGGCCTGCAGCTCCTGCAGCACCGCACGCGCGTCGCCGACGAGCGAGACGTCCGGCACCGCGTTCGTGACGATGCCGACCGGGTCGACGTCGATACGGATGAGCTTGTCCTCGAGCGGCAGTGGGCCGTACCAGAGGTCGGCTGGCGCCAGCTCCGTGCCGATGGCGAGGACGACGTCGGCCTCGGTCACCAGGTCGCGGACCGTCGGGAGGTGGATGCCGGCTCCCAGGGCGAGCCGGTGGTCCTCCGGCAACACGCCCTTGCCGTTGGTGGTGGTCACCACGGGTGCTCCCAGCAGCTCCGCCACGCCCGCCAGCTCACTGGCGGCCGCCCTGCTGCCGCCTCCGGCCAGGATGACCACCCGTCTGGCCGCTGCCAGCCGGAGGGCGGCCTCGTCGATCAGTGCCGGCGCCGGGAGAACAGGTCCGGTTGCGACGGGTCCGACGATGGTGACCTCACCGGTCTCGCCGAGCACGTCGAGCGGCACCTCGAGATGCACCGGACGGGGACGCCCGGCGGTCATGATCGCGAACGCCTGGGCCACAGCGGTCGAGATCTCGGAGACGCTCGTGGGCCGCAGGCTGGCTGCTGCCACGGCGGCGAGCGCCGCGCCCTGGCTCTTCATCTCGTGGAGCAGGCCGTTGCCGGTCGCCGGGTGGCGCAACGGAAGGCCCGGGGACACCACGAGGACCGGGACGGAGTCGGAGTAGGCCTGACCGACTGCCGCGGCTGCGTTGAGCAGGGCCGGGCCGGTCGTCACGACCGCGACGCCTGGCCGGCCGGTGGTCCGCGCGTAGCCGTCGGCGGCGTAGCCGGCACCCTGCTCGTGCCGGGTGCCGACGTGGCGGACACCCTGCTCGGCCAGGTGCTTGTAGATCTCGAGGTTGTGGGTGCCGGGGATGCCGAACACCACGTCGACCCCGTGGGCCACCAGGGATGCCACGAGGGCCTCTCCCCCCGTCATCATCACCACGTTCTTCACCTTCCAGCTGACGAGTTGCCGTAGACGACCTTGCCGAGCCACTGACCGCCGTCGACGCTCAGGACGTCCCCGTTGACGTAGGCGGCGCGCTTGCGGTCGAGCAGGAAGGCCGCCGACTCGGCCACTTCCTCCGGGGTAGTGAAGCGACCGGCGGGGACGCTGGCCAGGACGCGGGCACGATCCTCCTCGGTCGGCCAGAGGGCAGCGCCGGCCCCCTCGGTCTCGGTCGGACCGGGCGAGAGGCAATTGACCCGCACACCTCGCCCACCCCATTCGGAGGCCAGGGTGCGCGTCATTGCGAGCACCCCGCCCTTGGCCGCAGCACTGTGCACCGTGCCGGGGTGTCCGTGCCAGGCATAGCTGGCGATCACGTTCAGGATCGCGCCTCCCTCGGCTGCAACCAACATGTGGCGCCCGGCGGCGCGAGAGGCGTAGAACGTGCCGTTCAGCACGATGTCGACCACGGCGCGCCACCCCCCGGGCGACAGGTCCTCGGCCGGGCAGGTGAAGTTGCCGGCCGCGTTGTTCACCAGTGCGTCCAGACGGCCGTGCTCAGCGACCACCCCGTCGACAGCCGCTGTCACGGCGTCGGAGTCGCGGACGTCGCAGCTGATGATCCCTGCCGTCACGCCGTACTTCTCGGCCATGCGGGCAGTCTCCTCCAGCGGCTCAGTCCGGCGCCCGAGCACGACCACGTCGCCGCCTCCGGCCGCATACCTGAGCGCGATGCCGCGGCCGATGCCGGATCCACCCCCGGTGACGAGCGCCACCTGTCCCTCGAACTCGGCGGACTTCTCGATCATGCGATGGCTCCTGTCAGCTCAGCGTCGGTGTGGGCTCGCGCAACGTCGGTCTCGGTGAGGATGACCAGCGCGTCGACCGCGACGGCATCCTCGGGTCCTACCCGGAGCGGGTTGATCTCGGCCTCGAAGACATCGAGGTCTTCTGCGACGAGGCGGGAGACAGCGACGACTGCGCGTGCGGCCGCCGACACGTCGACCCGAGCGCGGCCACGCCACCCGTCGAGGAGCGGGAAGGCGCGCAGGGAGCGCAGCATGTCGAGCGCCTGCGCCTCGTCCACCGGTCCCAGCGCGATCTGGACGTCCTGGTAGAGCTCGGCCTGGACCCCGCCGAGCCCGACCATGACCACGGGCCCGAAGGAGGCGTCGCGGCGGGCGCCGACGATGAGCTCGACCACGCCGTGACGTCGGTCCATCTCCTCCAGCACGTAGTCGCCCTCGCCGAGTCGCGCCGACATCTCCTCGTGGGCGGCGATGACAGCGCCCTCGTCAGCGAGGCCCACGACGACGGCCCCGACCTCGGTCTTGTGCTCGATCCAGTCGGCCTTCAACACGTAGGGGGCACTCAGCTGCGTCACCGCCTGCGAGACGTCATCGACGCAGCGCACGGCGAGCGCACCCGGGTAACGGACTCCGTAGGACTCCAGCAGGCTCCGCCCACGCAGGTAGTCCGCGCTGGTCCCGACCGCACCCTCGGGGCCGGGCAGCCGGTCGATCCGCGAGCCCGCGTGCTCGGCCACGCTGGCAGCGAGCCCGAGGGAACGCGCCACCGCGTCGATCGTGTGCAGGGTGGGCACCGACTGGGCGCGCATCGAGCGGACCGCCTCGGAGTCGTGGCTCATGGAGTGCACGACCACCGGGCGCTGGTGGGACGTCACGGCTCCCGCCAACGACTCGACGACCTCGAGCTCGCGCGCCAGGAGCTCGGGCGTGTCCGCCCCGTAGCAGCCGAAGTAGCCGGACAGCACCACAGCGTCCACCTCACCGCTGTGCATCAACACGTCGACCACCCGGGAGTAGGTATCGAGGTCCTGCTCACCCGCCCCGGCGAGATCAACCGGGTTGGTGACCGCCGCCTGGGCCGGCAGGAAGCTCTGCAACAGCTCCGAGGTCGACGTCGACAGTCGTGGCACCGAGAGCGAGTGGCGGGCCAGGGTGTCTGCGGCCACCGCTCCCTGGCCGCCGGAGTCGCTGACCACGGCGATGCGGCGCCCCTGCGGCAACGGGCTGCCGTGCAGGAGGTGAGCCAGGTCCACCGCCTCGGCCGGACTGTTCACGAGGACTGCGCCGGCCACACGACAGGCTGCAGCCACGACCTCGAGCGACGAGGTGAGCGAACCAGTGTGCGAGCGAGCAGCGGTGCGGCTCGCCTCGCTCGCCCCGACCGTCAGGACGACGACCGGTTTGCCTGCCTCGCGCAACCGCGCCATCGTCGCGACCAGCTCGCGGCCGTCTCCGAAGTTCTCGAGGTAGAGCACCACTGCCTTCGTGGCCTCGTGGGTCACGAGATCGGACAACAGGTCGGCAGCCGTCACGTCGACCTGGTTGCCAACCGACACGAACCGGGACACGCCTAGCCCCGCATGCGCCGCGAGGCCGGCGACCTCGAGGCCGAGCTGGCCGGACTGCGAGATGATTCCCAGGCTCCCGGGTGAGAAGGTGCCCCACGCCAGCTCCAGCTCGTGGGTGGCGTCGTAGAGACCGAGGCAGTTGGGCCCGATCATCCGCGCTCCAGCGGCACGAACCTGCGCTGCGATGCGGTGCTCCAGCCCAGGCTCGTCGTGAGCCTGGTCGATTCCGGCCGTGATGCCGAGGAAGCCACGCGTACCCATGGCCAGGGCCTGCTGCACGAGGTCCGGGATGGTGGCTGCGGGAGTGCACAGCACCACCAGCTCGGGCGCGTGGGGTAGGGCCTCGAGCGAGGGGAAGGACTCGACCCCCTCGATCACGGCCGCCTGGGCATTGACCAGGTGGACCGCGCGCGCGCTCGAGCCCCTCAGCGCGCCCCGCGCGAGCCAGTACCCCCACTTGGCAGGGTCTGCGGAGGCACCGACGACTGCCACAGAGCGCGGGTCGGAGAACACGGAGAGGTCGCTCATCGAGGTCGCACCGCACGCGAGATGATCAGCCGCTGGATGTCGCTGGTGCCCTCCTCGATCTCCTCGAGCTTTGCGTCTCGCAGCCACTTCTCGACGAGGAACTCCCGCGAGTAGCCCCACCCTCCATGGGTCTGGAGGGCCGCGTTGGTCACCCAGGTCGTGTTCTCAGCAGCTGTCAGCTTGGCGATGGCCGACTCCACGGCCACGAACTCGCCCTGGTCGAAGAGTCGCGCTGCACGCATGGTGACCAGGTGCGAGATGTCGGTCTTGGCCGCCATGTCCGCGATCCTGAAGGCGACCGCTTGGTGCTCGAAGATCGGCTTGCCGAACTGCTCGCGCTCCCCGGCGTACTTGATCGTCGCATCGAGCGCAGCGCGCGAGAGGCCCGTGGCACCGGCGCCGATCAGGATGCGGGAGGCATCGAAGGTCCGCATCAAGCCGTAGAATCCCTTGCCCTCCTCGCCCAGGCGGTTCTCCACGGGGACCTCGACATTGTCGAGGAAGACCTCGGCATTGACGATGCCGCGCTGTCCCATCTTCCGCATGGGCTGCCCGATGGTCACACCAGGCAGGTCGCGTTCGACGAGGAAGGCCGTGATGCCCTTGGAGCCCAGGCTGGGGTCCACGGTGGCGAAGACGATGATCCACTGCGCGTAGGGAGCGTTGGAGATCCAGGTCTTCTGTCCGTTGAGGACGTAGTGGCCACCTCGGCGGACCGCCCGCGTCTGCAATGAGGCCGAGTCCGACCCCACGCCCGGCTCCGTGACTGCGACCGACGTGATGGGGGGGTTCTCGGTCGTCAACGGGGTCAGCCACCGCTTCTTCTGCTCCTCGTCCCCGAGGGCTTCAACCGGCCCGGCGAAGAACGCGCTCGAGGTCAGGAAGTTGCCGATGCCGATGTCGCCGTAGCAGAGCTCCTGCTGGACCAGGCACTGCGTGACCAGGTCGGTCACCCCGCCCCCGCCGTACTCGGTGGGGAGCATGTAGGCGGACAGCCCGATCGATGCGGCCCGCGTCCACAGGTCCAGCGGGGACTGCGTGTCCGCGTCGTCGACCTCCCGCGCTCGTGGTCGGATCTCGCGCTCGGCGAACTCGCGAGCCAGTGCGATGAACTCGGTCTGCTCCTCGGACAGCTCGATGCCGTCACGCACGGTGTGAGTCATGTTCTCTCCTTGCCGGCATCCGGCTGGGTAATGTTGATTGACGCGTCAGTTGAATATGAGCCAGTGTCGCCCCCTGCGCACCGCCGGTCAACCCGTCGGTGCGCGGAGGACCACTACAGGCTGGTGGGACCCGGGATCAGGACACTGAGGCAGGTCACACAGCCCTCGAGCTTCTCGAACTCGCTGATGTCCACGACCGAGGTCGTGAAGCCCAGGTCGGTCAGCTGCTCGACGGTCCGGGGGGCGCTGGAGCTGATGAGCACCTGCCCTCCCCCCAGCGGCACGACATGACAGCCGGCCTCCTCCACCACCGGTCGGAACGAGGGGACCGCGCCTGGCTCGATCAGGTCCTCCAGCGCCAGGAAGGTCCCGTCAGGCAGCGCCGTCACCGCCGACTTCAGGTGGAGCACTGCCTGCAGGCGTACCGGCACGACCGTGCGGCCCAGGGGTGCCAGCAGTGCGCGGAGCTGACGGATCCCCTCGCCGTTGGTGCGCCCGCCCCTGCCGACGTAGACCGTCTTCCCGACCTGCAGCACGTCACCGCCGTCCAGCGTCCCGGGCTCGGCGATGCGGACGACCTCGAGACCGAGCTCGCGCACGGACCTCTCTGTCCCCACCACCTCCCCACGTCGACTCGGTGCGCCGTTGCGGGTCAGGACGGCGAGACCGTCCACCACCACCACCGAGTCCTCGACGAAGGTGGCGTCCGGGAATCCTGGCGCTGGCTCCACCTCGCGCACGTCCCATCCGGCACCGGTGAGAGCCGCCCGGTAGTCGGCATGCTGCCGGACGGCCAGCTCCACATCCACCGGCACGCGGTCGATGTGGGTCACGATGCCGTCCGCGAGATCCGCGGTAGGACGGCGTACCAGTGCGACTGGCCTCTGACCAGACATCACAGCCTCCCTGCTGTGAGCACTCGGGACAGGAACTGGCGGGTGCGCTCTTCCTGCGGATCCTCGAAGATCTGCTGGGGACTGCCCTTCTCCAGGATGCGACCCTGGTGGAGGAAGCAGACCTGCGAGGCGACCTCGCGAGCAAAGCTCATCTCGTGCGTGGCCAAGAGCATGGTGAGTCCGTCCTGGGCGAGCTCGCGGACGATGGCAAGGACGTCACCGACGAGCTCTGGGTCGAGGGCAGCTGTGATCTCGTCCAGCAGCAGCACCTGGGGATTGGTCGCCAGCGCGCGCACGATCGCCACGCGTTGCTGCTGACCTCCGGAGAGCGAGTCCGGGTAGACGTTGGCCTTGTCCTTCATCCCGACGCGGTCCAGCAGGGCGAGGGCCTGCTCCTCCGCCTCGGCCCGGGGGCGGCCCGCCACCTTGCGAGGGGCGAGGGTGACGTTGGCCAGCACGCTCATGTGGGGGAACAGGTTGTAGGACTGGAACACCATGCCGACGTTGCGCCGCAACCGGTTCACGTCCACGCCCTGACCGCTGACCCCGTCGCCGTCCACCCGGATCTCGCCGCGGCTGATCGGCTCCAGCGCGTTGATGCAGCGAAGCAGGGTCGACTTGCCGGAGCCCGAAGCCCCGATGAGGCACACGACCTCGTGCTTCGCGACATCGAGGCTCACGCCCTTGAGCACCTCGTGATCGCCGTAGAACTTCTGGACATCATTGATCTCGAGAAACGTCATGACGTACCTCCGGTGCGCTTGTGCTCCTTGGCCATCAGGTGGTCGACGAAGCGGGCCTGCGGGATGGTGATGAGGACGAAGAGCAGGGCCACCACGATCACCGGCGAGAGGTTGAAGGCGTTGGACGCCGAGAGCCGGGCCTGCGTGAAGGCGTCGGTCACACCCATGACCCCGATGAGGGCGGTGTCCTTCTGCAGTCCGATGAAGTCGTTGAGCAACGGCGGCACGATGCGGCGCACCGCCTGCGGGATGATCACCGTCCGCAGGGTCATCCCGTAGGACAGACCGAGCGACCGGGATGCAGCCCACTGGCTGGGGTGGATGGACTCGATGCCGGCGCGATAGACCTCGGCGACGTAGCCCGAGTAGGTGAGCGTCAGCGCGATGACCGCGAGCCAGATCGGTGAGAGGTCCTTGACCACCGGGACCTGGGCGAGCTTCAGGCCGAACCCGACGAGGTAGAGAACGATGATGCTGGGAATCGCACGGAAGGTGTCGACGTAGGCGATCGCGATCCACCGGAGCGGTCGCCCCGCACGCCCCGGCAGCAGTCGCATGATCGCGATGAGGAGACCGACGATGAGGACCAGCACCTGGGCACCGGCAGCAACTCGGACGTTCACCCAGAACGCCTGGGTCACGACCCCGAAGCTGGACTTCAGGAACTCCCAGCGCAGGAACGTGTTGGTGATGGCACCGTCGCTCGCGGTGGTGAACCACACGAGGCCCGCAAGGATGGCCACGGCGAAGGCGTAGCCCATGGCGGTGTAGGCGTGCTCGCGGCCGATGGCCGCTGCGTGCCTGGCTCCAGCCAGGTCTCCGCGCGACCGGTGAACGGCGCGAGCACGTGCGGTGCCGAATGCACGCAGGCCGACCACGACCGGCAGCAGTGCGGCTAGGGCGAGCACCACGAGGAGCACCGTGACCGTCAGCGACGGGTCATCCAGCATCCGGTGGAGCGACCGCAGGCTCGACGCGCTCGCCGCGGCGCTGGCGATCGCGACGACCACTGCCACCACTGCGATGGGAACGACCGGTTGCGGAGGCGTCGGGGGTGCCGACACCTCCGCGGCAGCAGGTGGGGCACTGGTCATCGCACTGCTCACTTCAGCGTCCACACCGGCACAGCGGCCGGGTCCCCGCCCAGCTCGGGACCGAGCCAGATCGCGGACAGCTCGTCCAGGGTGCCGTCCGCGCGCATGGCCTCGATCGCCTCACTGATGGACGTGGCGCTCGAGGAGTCCTGGGGGTAGATCGCCGCATACTTCTCGCCCGTCTCGTACTGGCCGACCACCTCGAGGGAGCCCCCCGAATTCTTGGCGAAGCCCAGCATGATCGCGGTGTCCTGCACGGCGGCGTCAGCGATGCCGGAGCTCACTGCTGTCACCATCGAGGTCGTGTCCTGGAAGAGCTGGGGATCCTCGCTGGGCTGCAACGAGTCCTGCGCCCACGCAACCGCGGTCGTCCCCACCTGGACGGCGATCTTGGCGTCCAGGATCGTGTCCTCGGTGATCGTGGTGTCGGTCGGCGCCAGGACCCCGAGGTTGGAGTCGAAGTAGGGGGCGGAGAACGTGACGACCTCTGCACGCTCCGGCGTCACCGAGATCTGGGCCATCGCCATGTCGTAGTCCTGCGTCTGACCAGCCACCAGGGCGTCGAACGAGACGTTCTCGACCTTGATGGTGTCGAGACCAGCTCGGTAGGCGACGTTGACGGCCAGGCAGAACTCGTACCCGCCGGTCGTGGTCTCCGGGGTCTCCCCCTTCCACCAGCCCGGCGAGGGCAGGTTCGTCTGGACGGTCAGGACGCCTTCGGTGACCGGTTCGAGGGAGATCGATCCCTTCTCACCGAAGGTCTCGCACTCACCGAAGCTGCCGCTGTCCGCCTGGTCCGCGGACCCGCCGTCCTCGCCGCAGGCAGCAAGCGCGCTCAGACTGACCGTGGCCGCGATGGCCAGAAGAAGTGGCTTGACGTTGCGCACAGGGGGCTCCCAAAGTTGACTGGTTGGTCAGTTATTGACGCCCCGAGAGTGACGTGCCTCACGCTCGGTTGTCAAGGGGCGCCCACCAAATGTCTGGCATGCCGTTGACCCGACGGCCTTGGCTGACTGACTCATCAGCCGATCTAGGGTTGAATACGGTCCTAGCCCGTCGTACGTCGATCCAGTCAGGGGATGCGAGATGGCCAGAGTCAGCGTCGAGGCCGAAAGACGAGAGCAGATCCTGATCGCCGCCTGTGAGGTGGTTTCCGAGCTCGGCTTCAAGTCGCTGCGCATCGCCGATGTGGCTCGTCGGGCCGGGACCAGCACCGGGACCGTCCACTACTACTTCGCGACCAAGACCGAGCTGATGCACGCCGCTTTCGAGTGGAACTTCGAGCGATCGCTGGATCGACGACGCCCGATCCTCACCGCCGCGTCCGATCCCCGCGAGAGGCTCCGAGCGTTCATCGACTCCTACCTCCCTGCTGACGATGTCACCGTGCGCGCTTGGCACGTCTGGGCCGAGCTCTGGGTCGAGGCACTGCACGACCCCGAGCTCCAGGCGCTCAACGAGCGCGTCTACGGGGAGTGGCGCCGGATCGTCGCGGAGATCATCCGCGACGGCCAGGACGCGGGGGTCTTCCGTCAGGAGGACCCGGTCCTGGCGTCGAACGCTCTGATCGCCATGATCGACGGCCTTGCCCTGCAGGTGCTCCTCGCCTCGGCCAGCATGAGCATCGAGCGCATGCGCGCAGTCTGTGACCAGGTGCTCCGGGCCATGGTGCTGGGAGACGGTTGAGCAGGAGGCCGGGCGAGGTGAAGGCCCGATCAGAGCCTGTTGACCAGTGCGGTCGATGTTTCGCGGGCGCGCCGTGCAACGGTCGCGCATGACACCGCGCCGGACCTTGACCGAGCGGTTTCCTGGAGCCCTGGCCTATCAGCCCCTGAGGCAGCGACCCGCGCGTTGTTGGAGACCGGCCGCTGGGTGGGACTGGCGTGGGTGTTGGTCCGGCTCGGTCGTCGCGACCGCGATGTGGCTGCTCGCATCGCTCGGGGTTCTCGCTCTACGTCGGCGAGCCCCGGCACATGGGTGAGCGCAACGCGGTGAAGCCGATGCCTGGCCCGACGCCTACGACCGGGAACGGAAGCGGACCTAGAGGTGGTCCCAGCGCACCCGGTCGACCGCACCTCCCCGGTGGTGGTGCTCGACAGGTGAACGTCGCGGCACTGCACGCCTGCGGCTGCCTAGTCTCGTGACTGCCGAACAATTGCTTCGATCGCTCACAGGAGACCCGGATGACCTACCGCCCCGAGACCCTCGCCGTCCACGCCGGCCAGGAAGAGCCCGACTCGGCCACCAACAGCCGGGCGGTGCCGATCTACCAGACCACGTCCTACGTGTTCAACGACACCGAGCACGCGGCGAACCTCTTCAGCCTCGCTGAGCCGGGCAACATCTACACCCGGATCATGAACCCGACCCAGGACGTCTTCGAGCAGCGGATGACCCAGCTCGAGGGCGGCATCGGATCCCTGGCCGTGGCGAGCGGTTCGACCGCGACGACCTACGCGGTGCTCAACCTGACCTACGCCGGCGACAACATCGTGGCGATGTCCACCCTGTACGGCGGCACCTACGCGCTGTTCGCCCACACGCTGCCCCAGTTCGGCATCGAGGTGCGCTTCGTCGACCCGGAGAAGCCGGAGGACCTCGCGAAGTTCGTCGACGACAAGACCCGCCTCGTGTTCGGCGAGACCGTCGGAAACCCCAAGATCAACGTCATCGACATCGCGGCGTGGGCCGAGGCCGCGCACGCCTTGGGTCTGCCCTTGATCATGGACAACACGGCACCCACGCCCTACCTGGTGAACGCATTCGAGCAGGGCGCCGACATCGTGGTGCACGCCGCCACCAAGTACATCGGCGGCCACGGCACCTCGATCGGTGGCGTCATCGTCGACTCCGGGAACTTCGACTGGGCAGCCCACTCCGACCGTTTCCCCGGCCTCACCGAACCCGACCCGGCCTACCACGGCGTGGTGTGGACGGACGCGGCCGGTCCGGCGGCCTTCATCATCCGGGCCCGCACCGTGCTGCTGCGCAACACCGGCGGAGCGATCACGCCGATGAACTCCTGGCTCTTCCTCCAGGGCCTCGAGACGCTGCACCTCCGCATGGAGCGGCACAGCGAGAACGCGCTGGCGGTCGCCCAGTTCCTGCAGGCACACGAGGACGTGTCGTGGGTGAGCTACCCGGGTCTGCCCGACAGCCCCCACAAGGAGACGTTCGACCGCATCGGCACGGGCAAGGGCTACGGCGGCCTGGTGAGCTTCGGAGTGAAGTCGGGGCGCGACGGTGGACGTCGCTTCATCGATTCCCTCAACCTCGTCAGCCACCTGGCCAACATCGGCGACACCAAGACGCTGGCCATCCACAGCGCCACCACGACCCACAGCCAGCTGACGCCCGAGGAGCTCGAGTCGGCCGGGGTGCCCGAGGACATGGTGCGGCTCTCGATCGGCATCGAGCACGTCGAGGACATCATCGCCGACCTGACCCAGGCGCTCGAGGCCACCAAGTGAAGCCCGTCTCCAGGAGGCCGCGGGCGGTGACTCGCGGGTGACCCTGCGGGGGTGCCCGTGATGCCCACCGGCACCCTGGGCTACGTCGAGTCGCACCGGGTCGTCCTGGCCACGCCCGTGGAGCCGCTGCACCTGCGTGCTGGGGGTCGGCTCGACCATGTCGAGGTCGTCTACGAGACCTACGGCGTGCTGTCGCCGGCGCGCGACAACGCCGTCTTCATCTGTCATGCGCTGACCGGCGATGCCCACGCTGCCGGGCTGCACCTGGGCTCCAAGAAGCGCGGCTGGTGGGACAACCTGATCGGCCCGGGCAAGCCGATCGACACCGACCGGTTCTTCGTCATCTCGGCCAACCTGCTGGGCGGGTGCTCTGGCTCCACCGGCCCGCTGTCGATCGACCCGGCCACCGGCGCGCCGTACTGCCTCGACTTCCCGATGCTGCACATGTCCGACCTCGTCGCGATGCATCGGCGGCTCATCACGCACCTCGGAGTGGAGACGCTGTACGCCGCCGTGGGCGGATCGCTGGGCGGCATGCAGGTGTTGCAGTGGGCGATCGACGCGCCCGACGCCATCGAGCGGGCTGTCGTGGTGGCCGCGTCCGCACGGCTGACCCCGGAGAACATCGCCTTCTCCGCGGTCGGCCGCGAGGCGATCATGTCCGATCCTGACTTCTGCAACGGCCGCTACGTCGAGCAGGGCGTCTTCCCGTGGCGCGGCCAGAAGGTCGCCCGGATGATGGCCCACATCAACTACGTCTCGGCGCCGTCGCTGGAGGCGAAGTTCGGCCGCCGCAGGACGTCTCAGGGTGACGACTGGACGCTCGGCCCGGACTTCGAGGTGGAGCACTACCTGCAGCACCAGGGGACGGTGTTCCTCGGCCGGTTCGACGCCCTGTCCTACCTCTACCTCACCCGGTTGCTCGACTACTTCGACCCGTTCGCCGACCCGGGGACGGCCCAGGCGCTGCGCAGCACGCACACCCGGTTCCAGCTCACCTCGTTCGACTCCGACTGGCGCTTCGACTCCGCCCAGTCGACGGCGATGGCCACGCAGCTCTCATCACTCGGCGTCGAGGTCGATGCGGCGGAGCTCCCCTCGCCCTTCGGTCACGACTCGTTCCTGCTCCAGCCGCAGGGCTACCACGAGCGCATCTCTGCCTTCCTCGCCTGACCTCATCGGGTGGCACGGCGCCTGCTCCGAGCCCCCGAGCACCTGGCGCTGGCAGCGGTCCGTTCGGGTTAGAGTGCTGAAATGATCTCTTTGGCGCCGAAGGCCCTGTCCGTTGCCGCCGCCCTGACCCTCGCCCTCTCGGCGTGCGGATCTGGCGGCACGGAAGCAGCAGCCGGGGAGCCCGAGCTGCTGAAGGCTGGCGAGCTCACCGTCTGCACCGATGCTCCCTACAAGCCGTTCGAGTACCCCGACAAGGCCTCCTCCACCGGCTACACCGGCTTCGACATGGAGATCGTCGACGCGATCGCCAAGGACATGGACCTCACGGTCATCGTCAAGGATGCCGGTTTCGACGGCCTGCAGAGTGGCGCCTCCCTGGCCGCTGGGCAGTGCGACCTCGTTGCGAGTGCGATGACGATCACCGACGAGCGCGAGGCCAACCTCGACTTCACCGACGCCTACTACGACTCCAAGCAGTCCCTCCTCGCCGCGCCCGATTCGGGCATCGCCTCCATCGCCGACCTCGACGGCAAGAAGGTGGGAGTGCAGCAGGGCACGACCGGTGCCGTGTACGCGAAGGACAACGTCCCCGAGGGCACGGAGCTGGTCTCGTTCCCCAGCGACGCCGAGCTCTACGCAGCCCTGACCTCCGGCGGTATCGAGGCTGTCCTCCAGGACCTCCCCGTCAACCTGGAGCACACCAACGACGGCGAGTTCGAGATCGTCGAGGACTTCGACACCGATGAGTCCTACGGGTTCGCCGTCAAGGAGGACGGCAGCGAGGACCTGCTGGATGCCATCAACGAGAACCTCCAGGCGCTGCGGGACAGCGGCGACTACGACACGATCTACAGCAAGTACTTCTCCACCGAGTGAGTCCTTCTCGATCGAGCAGCTGGACGACCGACGCTGAGGAGCCCGGGTGAAGAGAACTACGAAGACCCGACTGACCCGCGGGGTCATGTACCTGATCTTCGTCGCGGCGATCGCAGCACTGGCGCTCGCCGCCGACTGGGGCGCGATCCAGAAGGCGTTCTTCAACGTCGACATCGCCCGGGATGCCTTCCCCGACGTGATCGTGGTCGCGGCCAAGAACACCATCATCTACACCGCGATCGCCTTCATGGGCGGCATGGTGTTCGGTCTGATGCTCGCCTTGATGAAGCTCTCCACGGTGGCGCCCTACCGGTGGGCTGCGACGATCTACATCGAGTTCTTCCGGGGACTGCCCGCCCTGCTGGTGATCTTCACGTTCGCCTTCGCGGTGCCGATCGCCTTCCAGTGGCGGCCACCCGGCGGCGGCGCCGGTGCCGGCCTGCTGGCCCTGATCATCGTCTCGGCGGCCTACATCGCCGAGACGATCCGGGCCGGGATCCAGGCGGTTCCGAAGGGGCAGGTCGAGGCCGCCCACTCACTGGGCATGTCGGGCAGCTGGACCATGGTCTCGGTCGTGCTCCCCCAGGCCATCCGGATCGTGATCCCCCCTCTGACCAACGAGCTGGTCGTCCTGATCAAGGACACCTCACTGCTCTTCATCGCCGGCATGGCGATCGAGCAGCAGGAGCTCACGACGTTCGCCAGGGACTCGGTCTCCTCGGTGGGCAACTCCACCCCGCTGACCATCGCGGCCCTGATGTACTTGGCCGTCACCCTGCCGCTGACCCGTCTGGTGGCCTATCTGGAGCGCCGCGGCGCGAGAGGACGGTGATCACGTGACGAACGAAGCTGTCTACGATCACGCCATCGATGTCCAGAAGCTGCACAAGTCGTTCGGACAGAACGAGGTGCTCAAGGGCATCGACTTCCACGTCGACGACGGAGAGGTGGTCTGCGTGATCGGGCCGTCCGGCTCCGGCAAGTCGACCCTGCTGCGCTGCATCAACCTGCTCGAGATGCCGACCAGGGGCCGGGTCCTGGTCGAGGGTGTGGACATGACCGACCCGGAGACCGACCTCAACGAGGTGCGGTCGCGGATCGGGATGGTCTTCCAGTCCTTCAACCTCTTCCCGCACCTCACCGTCACCGACAACCTGGCCCTGGCCCAGCGCCGGGTCAAGAAGCGGAGCAAGGCGGACGCCACGAAGTGCGCGCTGGAGAACCTCGCCAGGGTCGGGCTCGAGGACAAGGCCGATGCCTACCCCGCCCACCTCTCCGGTGGTCAGCAGCAGCGGGTGGCGATCGCCCGCGCTCTCTCCATGGAGCCGGACCTGATGCTCTTCGACGAGCCCACCAGCGCCCTGGACCCCGAGCTCGTCGGTGACGTGCTCGCGGTGATGAAGACCCTGGCCGCCGACGGGATGACGATGATGGTCGTGACGCACGAGATGGGCTTCGCACGCGAGGTCGGCGACAAGCTGGTCTTCATGGACGAGGGCATCATCATGGAGGAGGGCGAGCCCACCGAGGTGCTCTCCAACCCGCAGCACGAGCGCACGCAGGAGTTCCTCTCCAAGGTCCTCTGAGGCGACCCCTCGCGGTGCAGCCGGCCCCCGATGGGCGCCGGCCGTGCCGGGGATCGCGGCGTACTGCACGTAATTGGCCGGTCGGGCGCTAGGATTTCGCGCCGGGCGTGGCAAGGACAGCGGGTCGGAGGGGCTGCCTCCGAGGGGGAGGCATGGTGACTGCGGAGACAGCGGTGCCTGGTGAGGACGGCGACGTCTCGCCTCGCGCGCGTGCCACTGCTGCCCGCTGGCTCTCGGTCGTCGGCGGTCGGACGGCCTCGCTCGACCGGCTGTGCGAGCTGGCCGCGACCCTCGTCGGTGTCCGGTCGGCGCAGCTCTCCCTCCTCAGCGAGACCCAGGTCGTCGTCGGTGCGGGTGGGCCGCACCGGCTCGTCGAGCACGGGGACGGCGCAGTCGGGAGCTTCCTCGACGTGGCGCTGATCTCTTCGGATGGTCAGGTCGTCGGCGCCCTGTCGGTCTACGACGAAGCGCCGCGCGCCTGGTCCCCGGGCGAGGTTGCCCTGCTCCAGCGGCTCGCGGCCTCCGCCGTGGCAGAGCTCGAGCTGGCGGCCCTGCGTACCGAGTTCGAGAGCGGCCAGGTCGCCTTGCGGCTCGCGACCGATGCTGCCGGCGTCGGCGTCTTCGACTGGCACCTGGCCACCGACGAGCTGCGTTGGGACGACCGGCTCCTGGAGCTCTTCGGCCTCGACCGAGAATCCTTCGGCGGCAGCATCGAGGCCTTCAATGCCTTCGTGCACCCCGAAGATCTTCCGCGGGTCACTGCCGCACTGCAGGCGGCCATCGACACGTCCGGCGAGTTCGCCTCGGAGTACCGCATCGAGCTGCCTGACGGCCGGCTGCGATGGATCGCCGCGCGCGGACGCATCATCCACGGCCCCCACGGCACGGACACCCGGCTGCTCGGTGCGGCCTACGACACCACGGCCGTCCTGGAGGGCGAGGCACGTGTCGCACGGGTGCTCGAGTCGATGCCGACGGCGTTCTTCCAGCTCGACGTCGAGTGGCGCTTCAGCTACCTCAACAACCATGCCGAACGGCTCCTCAGCGCCTCCCGTGACGACCTGGTGGGCCAGGTCTTGTGGGAGACCTTCCCGGCCGCGGAGGGCAGCGACTTCGAGCGCAGCTATCGCGGCGCCGTCGAGACCGGCGAGCCCGTCGCCTTCGATGCCTACTACCCCGAGCCGTTCGATGCCTGGTACGAGGTGCGGGCGTGGCCCAACCCAGACGGGCTCGCGGTCTACTTCGTCGACGTCACGGCCCGCTACCACGCGCAGGAGCACATGACACGTGCCGCTCGGCGCAGCGCGTTGGTCGCCCACGTCACCGAGCAGCTCACGGGCACCCTCGACGTCGGCGAGGCCGTCGCGCGGCTCGGCGCCCTGCTGGTCCCCGACCTCGGCGACTGGTGCGTGGCCACGCTGGTGCAGGACCCAGCACGCGATGGTCGGCTGCCGGCGCTGCTCGACGTCGGGGGCTGGCACCGCGACCCGGCAGGACAGCTGCTGGTCGATCGCTTCGCGGAGGTCCGGCTCTCTCACCTGGCCGACTACTCGTTCCTCCCTGCCGTCCTCGCGAGTGACCAGCCGATCGTGGGGTCCGACGCCACCTCCGCCCTGCTCGATGCCTACGAGGAGGGCGAGACCTGTGACCTGATCCGCGAGCTCGCTCCCGAGCACGCCGTGGTGGTGCCCCTGCGAGGTCACGACCGCGTCGTCGGGCTGCTGACCGTGCTCCGGTCTGCCCAGCGCGGCCCGTTCACCCAGGACGCCGTCGACAGCCTCGCAGAAGTCGCTGACCGCGCCGGCCTCGCGCTCGACAATGCTCGGCTCTTCGCCGAGCAGCGCGACCTTGCCGAGGGGCTGCAGCGCAGCATGTTGACCCCGCCGCCCCAGCCCGACCACGTGCAGATCGTCGTACGCTACGAGGCCGCGGCCGAGACCGCCCAGGTCGGCGGCGACTGGTACGACGCGTTCCTGCAGGCCGAGGGGAGCACGGTGCTGGTGATCGGCGACGTCGTGGGTCACGACACAGCCGCCGCAGCGGCCATGGGCCAGGTCCGCAGCCTGCTACGCGGGGTCGCCGTGTTCAGCGGCGAAGGGCCCGCCGACGTCCTCCGCGGCGTCGACCGGGCGCTGGAGACGCTGCAGGTCGACACCACCGCGACCGCCGTCGTCGCCCGCCTGGAGCAGACCCCCGACGAGGTCGAGCAGGGCGTCACGCGGCTGCGGTGGTCGAACGCCGGCCACCCGCCACCGGTCGTGCTGGCCCCCGACGGCACCGTGCGGGTGCTCGACACGCCGGAGCCCAACCTGCTGCTGGGCTTGGACAGCGGGGCCGACCGCACCGAGCACGAGGTCGTCCTCGATCGTGGTTCCACGATCCTGCTCTTCACCGACGGCCTGGTCGAGCGCCGTGGTGAGGACCTGGATTCCGGTCTCGAGCGGCTTCGGCACGAGCTTTCGCACCTGGCCGAGAGCCACCTGCCCGTCGACGAGCTGTGCGACCGTCTGCTGGCCCGGATGGTGCCCAGCCGCCGCGAGGACGACATCGCGCTGGTCGCCGTACGCCTACACCCCCAGGACGTACCCCGACCTGCTGAGGCCGGGACCGGGTCGGTCCCAGCGGTGGTCGATCCCGACGCCCCCGGTGCGACCGCCCGCACCGTGATGGCCCGCTTCCCCGCCGAGCCGAAGAGCATCCCCGAGGTACGGCAGTTCGTCCGCACCGCCGTCGGCTCACGGACCCCGGCCCTGGTCGAGGACGCGGCTCTCTGCGTCACCGAGCTCGCCACGAACGCCGCCTTGCACGGCGAGGGCCGCTTCATCGAGGTCTCGGTGCTGCTCGACGACGCCGCCGTGACGATCGCCGTGGCCAACGAGGGCCGCACCTTGAGCGAGGCGGTCGTGCCTCGCATGGTCGTGTCGCACGAAGGTCACGCAGGCGGCGGGCTGGCCGACCAGGCCACGACCGGGCGCGGACTCGGCATCGTCTCCGCGGTGGCGGACAGCTGGGGCGTCGAGACGACGTTCGAGGGCATCCGGGTCTGGGTTCGCCTGGTCGACCAGGAGCCTCCGGCCTGCTAGCCCCACTGCTCAGGCTTCGTGCTGGACCGCCGGTGGGGTCAGTGCGCCGCCCGGGCGCCCGCCACCGACGGCGGCGTCGAGATGTCGGCGCGGAGATCCAGCGCAGGGTGGATCACGACGGGACGTTCGCCGAACGTGACCTGGCCGGCCCACGCGGGACCCGCCGTGTCGTGCTCGTCGTCCTCGGACCAGCCATCCGAGACCCGTAGTGACCACTGCGTGATGGGCATCGCCAGGACCATCGTCGCTGCGAGCTCCTTGGGCGTCGAAGCACGCACCTCGGCCAGCCTCCCGGGGATGAGGCGATGGGTGATCGCGTCGAGCGCATCGTTCTTGTCGGTGCCGGTCAGCATCTCGAAGGACCCGAAGAAGACGGCACTGCGGTAGGAGAGCGAGGACTCGAAGGCCGAGCGCGCCACGATAACCCCGTCCACGGCGGTGATCGAGATGACCGCGCGGGCGCCGGAGGCCAGACGCATCCACCGCGAGCCCGTCGAACCGTGGACCACGAGACGCTCACCCCAGCGCACCACCGCGGTGGGCAGGACTGCGGGACCACCGTCCTCGGCAACAAAGGCGACGTGCCCGACGATCGTGGTGTCGAGCAGGGCATCGAGCGCCCCACGATCGTGCGACATCATCTCTGGCATCCGGGTCGGCTCGGTCAGGCTCACGAGGCACGTCTCTCTGGTTCGCCACTACTGGTGTGGGCAGCAACGGTAGCGCGACGTCCGGGCTGCCCCCGGTGAGATCACTCGAGGGACTCTCACCCGGTGGTCGGCCTCACTCAGGTCGTTGAACACCACTCTGCTGGACTCCACTCCCGTCGATTCCTCTGCAGTGTTTGATACCCACATGACGCCCGCTCGCTCTACCCGGCCCGTGCTCGTCACCGGCGCCACCGGGAATGTCGGTGCGCAGATGGTGGAACTGCTGCTCGCTGCCGGGGTGCCCGTGCGCGCCACGGCCTCGAGCGCGGAGGCCGTCCGCGCCAGGTTCGGCGACAGGGTCGAGGCCGTGGCTCTGGACTTCACCGACCCCGCGACCTGGGAACAGGCCTACTCCGGGGTGCACCAGGTGTTCCTCATGCGCCCACCCCACCTGGGAAAGCCGAAGCGGCAGATGCTGCCCTCGCTCGAGGCAGCCCAGGCGGCCGGCGTCGAACACGTCGTGCTGCTCTCCCTGCAGGGAGCTGAGCACAACAAGGTCGTCCCACACCACGCGCTCGAGGTCTGGCTGCGCGAGTCGGGACTGTCGTGGACCTTCGTGCGCGCGGCATTCTTCATGCAGAACCTCACCACGACACACCTCACCGACGTGCGCGAGCGCGACACCATCATGGTGCCGGCCGGCGACGGCGCCACCGCGTTCGTCGACGTACACGACGTTGCCGCGGTCGCCACCCAAGCCTTGCTCAACCCCGAGCAGCACCACAACACGGCTTGGACGCCGACCGGGCCGCAGGCACTGACCTATGCCGAGGTCGCGGCCATCCTGACCGACACCCTCGGTCGCCCCATCCGCTACCCACAGCCCGGACTGGTGCGCTACGCGCGGCACGCCCGCAACGTCCTGAAGATGCCCTGGGGCATGGTCGCCGTCACCTGCGCGATCTACACCATCGCCCGACTCGGGCGCGCCGGCAGTCTCACCGACGATGTCCGTGTCGTCACCGGCCATGATCCGGTGTCGTTCCGCGAGTTCGCCGCACGCGAGGCCACCCACTGGGTCCCCCGAGACTGAAGCCGGCCGATGGGCAGCCGCAGGGAGCGCTGCCCGCCCAGGTCCTCACGAAGACAGGCGCTACTTCCGGCGGCGCCTCAGGATCTAGACGGTTCCTGCGCGGCCAGGGATGGCCTTGCACCGCTGGACCATGTCCCCGAACGCGTCGGATGGGGCGTCCTCTGGGACAGCGAACACGATGCCGTCACACAAGTTCCCGTACCAATCACCCAGGACAGCGGGAATCTCCTCGTAGGTGCCTTGGGGGAGCAATTGTGCGATCACGTCGTCGGTCAGGTGCCGGGCCAGGTCGCTCCAGTCCCCGCCCTTGGCCATGGCGGAAAGCGCGTGGCTCAGGTCGCCGAAACCCAACAGCTCCAGCTGCGGTCGATAAGCAGGCGTGCTGTACAGAAAGGCGAGCTCCGACCTCCTGGCCCCGCGGGCCTTCGAGACATCGCTGAGAGTCGCGGCCGTGATCGGCTGCGGGCCGGCGACCAGGGCCGGACCGACTCCTTGGCGGTCAGCGCGAGCTTGGCCCTCGGCGATCGCGGGCAACAGGATCTCCCGCAAGACCCGAGGGTGGGAGTTCGTCGGGTGGCACACGAACCCGTCGGAGGTCTCGCCGGCGAGCTCGCACATACCCCTGCTCACGCCGCCGGTCCAGATGTCCGGCGGCGGAGTGGAGATCGGGCCCGGGTTGAAGTACGGCTGGAGTCGATCAAACGCGTAGTGAGCACCGAGATAGCTCAGGTCGGCGCCAGTCTGGAAGCTGTGGAAGATCGCGCGGATGGCACCGATGTAGTCCCGGAGGCGGGCCACTGGTTCTGACCACTCGGCCGAGAATCGACCCACGATGTTGCCACGGACTTGGGAGGCCACGCCAAGCTGGAACCTGCCGTCCGAGAGCTTCGCGAGGTCCCAGGCGGCGTACGCGGTCAGCATCGGGCTCCGAGCGAAGGCCACCACCATGCTCGTGCGAACCGTGATGGAGGTCGTGTTCGCCAGGGCCAGTGCTGCAACAGTGAACGGGTCGTGGATCGTCTCGGGCACGTGGATGACATCGAATCCGAGCCGCTCAGCCTGCTGCGCCCAACCAGCGACGCCCTTGAGGTCCATCTGTGCTGGCCACGACGCGATGACGTCCATCTGGCTGTCGCCTCTCACTCGGGGATGATGCGCACACTCCAGACCCGTCGACGCATCGTACGAGGCGCAGGCATGCCCGCGGGCCAGATCCTTGCCCGACACGCCGACCCTCGATCCACAGCCGAGTGCGGCCCTCAGCCGAGCGCGGGCTTCCAGTGCGCTGGCACAGGGGACCCAGCCACGTAGTCCTCCATCGGCACGACCCCGGACTGCCAGGCCTTGAGCACCTGGTCCGTGATCCGCCAACACTCCTCAACAGCGTCCCCACGCACCGACAGCATCGTCTCGCCGTCGAGGATCGCGGCCAGCACCTCGCTGTAGGCGTCGAGCTCGGAATGGCGCAGCTCGGTGGCGAGTGTGGACTGCTCGAGCGTGAACGGGTCCTTCGTGGTGTTGGTCGTCAGGTGCAGCTCCATGACATCGGGGCTGAGCCCGATGATCAGCCGATCGGGCCCGTCGCCGCCGGTGAGCCCGTCGGGCAGGTGGCGCATCTCGGCGAAGGTGACGACTACGTGCTTGCGGGTCGTGCCCAAGGCCTTGCCCGAGCGAAGCGTGATCGGCACGCCGGCCCAGCGCTGGTTGACCACCTCGACCGTGACCTGCGCCATCGTCTCGGTGTCGCGTGCCGGGTCGACGCCTGGCTCGTCCAGGTAGTTCGGCACGCTGCGATCGCCGATCGTGCCGGCGGTGTAGCGCGCGCGTCGGGTCGCCGTGGCAGGGTCGTCACCCCACAGACGGGTGGCCCGCAGGGCTGCCGACTTGGCGTCGCGCAACTCACGTCCGGTGATCTGGGAGGGCGGCTCCATCGTCACCACCGACATCACCTGCAGCAGGTGGGACTGGATCATGTCGACGAGCGCGCCCGCGTGGTCGTAGTAGCCGGCCCGACCCTCCAGGGCGAGCTCCTCGTCATAGGCGATCTCGATCGACTCGATGTCGTCGGCGCTCCACACGTTCTGGATCATCCGGTTGGCGAACCGCAGCGCGATGACGTTGAGGACGGTCGACTTGCCCAGGAAGTGATCGACACGGTGCACGCGGTCGTCGGGCACGAGCCGGGCCACGAGCGCGTTGAGGGAGCGGGCACTGGCCAGGTCGGATCCGAACGGCTTCTCCATCGCCAGGTGCGTGTCCTTCGGCAGCCGGCACGAGACCAGCGTCTGGCAGGCCCGTTCGGTCACGGCGGGTGGCAGCGCGAAGTAGATGATGAGTCGGTCGCTGGCTCCGAGTCCGGCGAGCACCGCAGAGAAGGTCTCGGGGTCGGTCACGTCCAGCTGGTGATAAGAGGTCGAGCGCCGGTGCCTGTCGACGACCTCATCGCTTGCCCCACCCTCGGCGAGCGCCTCGGCGAGCCGGTCGGCGAACGCATCGGTGTCCAGATCGGCCCGATCCGCGCCGACGATGCGCAGCGGACGGTCCGGGTCCCGTTCCAGGAGGGACCCCAGTCCGGGGAGCAGCAGGCGCCGCGTCAGGTCGCCCGAGGCGCCCAGGATGAGCAGGGTCGTCGGCGTCGTCATGAGGTTGCCTCCGCAACGTGAGCGGTGGGGTCTGCGCCGCGCTCAGCCTCGATCAGTGCATCGGCGGCTCGCACGAGACCCAGGTGGCTGAAGGCCTGCGGGAAGTTGCCCAGCTGCCGGCCCTCGACCGGGTCGTACTCCTCGGCAAGGAGGCCCAGGTCGTTGGCACAACCCACGAGCCGGTCCATGAGCTCGCGGGCGTCCGCGAGCCGGCCGGTCTGGGCGTATTGCTCGACGAGCCAGAAGGAGCAGGCGAGGAAGGGATGCTCGCCCCCGCTCAGGCCATCAGTGCCGGTCGTCCGATAGCGCAGAAGGAGACCGTGTGGGAGCAGGTCGCGCTCGATCCGCTCGACCGTCGCGAGCATGATCGGATCGTCGTAGGAGAGGAAGTCGGTCTGGGGGATCTGCAGCAACGAGGCGTCGACCTCGGTGTTGTCGTAGGTCTGGGTGAAGTAACCACCCTCGGTGCTGACGCCCTTGGTGAGGATCTCCTCGCGCAGGGAGTCGCGCAACGTCGTCCACTCGCGGACCGGCCCGTCGAGGCCGTGGTGGGTGACGGCCCGGATGCCCCGATCGAGCCCGGCCCACATCATCACGCGGGAGTGGGTGAAGTAGTGCGGGTCGCCGCGCATCTCCCAGAGGCCCTGGTCGGGGCGGCCGGCGTGGCGCACGACGTAGTCGAGCATGTTGCGCTGCAGGGGCCAGGAGAAGTCGTCATCCACGTCTCCGGCATCGCGCAGCTTGCCGAGGGCGATGAGCACCTCACCGACGACGTCTGCCTGAAACTGGGCCACAGCCGCGTTCCCGATCCGCACAGGTCGGGAATCGAGATAGCCCGGAAGATGATCGAGGGTCCGTTCGGGCAGGGAGCGCTCGCCCGCGACCCCGTACATGATCTGCAGGTCTTCGGGATCCCCGGCCACGGCGCGCAGGAGCCAGTTTCGCCACTGCAGTGCGGCCTCGGTGCGTCCGTGCAGCAGCAAGGCCTCCAGGGTCAGAGCGGAATCGCGCAGCCAGCAGTAGCGGTAGTCCCAGTTGCGCTCCCCACCGGGATCCTCGGGCAGCCC
>Ga0136639_10000016_pt1 | contig 51876 bp, 41 predicted proteins | sample AntDrymUQ8592106_2_FD_113739 | JGI IMG/M metagenome (GOLD analysis project Ga0136639, IMG submission 113739) | Polar desert sand microbial communities from Dry Valleys, Antarctica - metaG UQ859 (21.06) | ecosystem: Environmental > Terrestrial > Soil > Desert | place: Antarctica: Dry Valley...
CGGAGCCGCCCTTGTTTGGAGTGCGGTGGGAAGGGGTACTCCCCGCCACACCGCTTTGGCTCAATCCCGACGCTCCGCAGGCCGCTCACCGCCTTGCCGGAAACCCCACTCAGCGGCCATTCAACCCAGCGCCGACCCCGGCAAGCGCTGCGGAGACCTCTCGCGTGAATGGACAAGCCAAAGCGGTGTGGCGGGGAGTACCCCTTCCCACCGCACTCCAAAAAGTGCCGCGTCAATGGTTCTCCCGCAGGCCGTTCAACGCTTTGCCGGAAGCACCCCACAGCGGCCATTCAACCCAGCGCCGACCCCGGCAAGCGCTGCGGAGACCTCTCGCGTGAATGGACGAGCCAAAGCGGTGTGGCGGGGAGTACCCCTTCCCACCGCACTCCAAACAGCGCCGCGTCAATGACCATGCGTAACGTTGGGAAGGCGGGTTGCGCATATGCAAGTCCCTGCTATGGTGCGGCATCCGGAAGCCGAGGCGGCTCGGATTTGCCCGCTCTCGAATGATTGGACTGGCCCTGAAAATGCTGTTTGGCGACACCGCCAAGTTCCTGATGCTGGTGGCGGGTTTGTTTTTTGCGACGTTTTTGATCGTCCAGCAGGCGTCGGTCTTTTGCGGCTTGATGCGTTGGACGACCTCGACGCTGAAGAACGTGGGGGCGCCGATATTCGTTGTTGAGGAACGGGTTGAGCAGATCAACGAGACCAATCCGCTGCGCGACACCGATGTCGCGCGGGTCCGCTCGGTCGCGGCGGTGCGCTGGGCGATGCCGCTTTATTCCGGCCTGCAGCGAGCGCGGCTGCAGGACGGGAGCTTCAAGACGATCCAACTCATTGGTATTGATGCAGCGTCGCTGGCTGGTGCACCGAGCCGGATGATCGAGGGGAATTTGGCGGACCTGCGCCTGCCCAACACAGTGGTCATCGATGAACTGGCGACGCAGCGGCTTTCGTCCAATCCGGACGACCCGGCGGCCCGGGTGAAGATTGGCGACTTGTTTGAGATCAACGACAAGGAGGCGCGGGTGGTGGGGATTTGCGCGGCCATGCGGTCGTTCACCGGCGGTCCGTATGTTTGGACGACCTATCAGCGCGCGCTGGAATATACACCCGCATCGCGAAAAATGCTCTCCGCGGTGATCGCCGCACCGATCGAGGGGATGACGGCGGATGAATCCGCCCTCGCAATTGAAAAGGCCACCGGACTGCGCGCCTATGTGAACCGGGATTTTGGCGACAACCCGAAGGACTTCAACACCTCAACGGTTTGGTGGTACGTCAAAAACACGGGCATCCCCATCTCGTTTGGCACCACGGTGATCATTGGCTTCATCGTCGGCATGGCCATTGCTTGCCAGACGTTCTACGCCTTCGTGCTGGACAACCTGAAGCACCTTGGCGCGCTCAAGGCCATGGGGATGTCCAACTTCCGACTGAGCATCATGCTCATTATCCAAGCGATGACGGTGGGCTTCATCGGGTTTGGCCTTGGTCTGTTAGCCACCTCGGCGTTTGCCGCCGGAGCGCTGAGAACCGGCGAGCCACCGTTTTTCATGCCGTGGGTGATCCCTGTTGGAGCGTTTGTGGTTGTGCAGGTGATCTGCATGGTTGCCGCCCTGATGGGCATTATCCGGCTAAGCCTCTACGAACCCGCGATGGTCTTCCGTGCTTGATTCTCCTCTATCACCCGGCGTGGTTGTCGATGTCCGCGGCTTGGAAAAAAGCTTCGGCGAGGGGGCCAACCGCATCCACGTCCTCAAGCAGGTGAACCTGCAGGCGCACACCGGGGAAATCCTCATGCTTGTCGGGCCGTCCGGGTGCGGAAAAACCACGTTGCTGAGCGCGATTGCGGGCACCCTGCGGGTCGAATCGGGCACCATCGAGGTGTTCAAGAAGCCGCTGGAGAAAATGTCCGGCGGGGCGCTGACGAAGTTTCGCGCGGAGCACATCGGGTTCATTTTCCAGCAATTCAACCTGATCCCGACGCTCACGATCACCGAAAACGTCAGCGTCCCCCTGCTCATCCAGGGGGTTTCCAGCCGGACCGCCAACGGCCGCGCCCGCGCGATGCTGGAAAAAGTTGGCCTAGGCGAGCGCTGGAGGGAACGCCCTAACAAGTTGTCTGGCGGTCAGCAGCAGCGGGTTGCGATTGCCCGAGCGCTTGTCCACGAGCCACCGCTGGTCATCTGCGATGAACCGACCGCCGCGCTCGATGCGCAAAATGGCGAAATCGTGCTGGATTTATTCCGCCAAGTCGCCCGCTCGGTCGATCGCGCGGTGATTATCGTCACCCACGACAACCGCATCTTCTCGTATGCTGATCGGATTGCCCGCATGGACGATGGCGAGATCATCGATGTCCACGAGCAGTCCGCCGATTCGCCCCACTTCATCCACGACCACTCCGACCCAAAACCGTGAACACTTTCTCCAATCTCCTCCGCTACGGGTCAATCCTGGCCGCCATCTTTGGCATTGTGGCCATCGTGATGGTCTCGGGCACTCAGGCTGAGATGGAAATGGCGCCTCCCGGGGACCCGCCGGTGATGCCGCCGAAGAAGCCCTTCGTCCACTCGGTTGCCGCGACCGGGATCCTTGAGGCACTGAGCGAGAACGTTGCCATTGGCGTGCCCGTCCCTGGCCTGGTGACCAAGGTGTTCGTGAAGGTCAACGATCCGGTGAAAGTTGGCCAACCGTTGATGCAACTCGATGAGCGGGAACTGCGCGCCGAGGAACTTTCAATCAAGGCCGAACAGCTCATCGCCGAATCCCAAGTCGAGGTGAGCCAAGCGCAATTTGCTAAGGCTGAGGCGCAACTAGCCCGCCTCAGCGGCATCACCGACGCCCGCGCCGTGAGCCGCGAGGACCTCGAAAACCGCCGCCTTGATGCCACCGTCGCCAAGGCGCAAGTCGCTGCGGCCGAGGCCCAGGCGAAATCCACCGCCACCTCGCTGGAGCGCATCAGCCTGCTCATCGAGCGGCTCACCGTGACCGCACCGCGGGATGGCAACATCATCCAGCTCAACATCCGCGCCGGCGAGTACGCGTCCACCGCGCCTCGCTCCCCGGCCATCATCCTGGGAGACATCGACCTCCTGCAAGTGCGCGCCGACGTTGACGAACAAAATGCCACCCGCATCCGCACCGGGCAAAAGGCCTACGCGTATCTAAAAGGCGATCCGTCGGTGACCTTCCCCTTGGAGTTCATCCGCATTGAGCCCTACGTCATTCCGAAGGTCTCCCTAACAGGATCGAGCACCGAACGGGTCGACACCCGGGTCCTGCAAGTGATTTACTCCCTGAAGCGCCCGGAGAATCCCCCGCTCTATGTTGGCCAGCAAGTTGACGTCTTCATCGAAGCCCCGGAAAAATGATTTCAAGGACTCACTGCCTGATTCTCGCCCCCGCCAGCCTGTTGGTTTTTTCCAGCTGCATGCTTGGCCCGGAGTTTAAGTCGCCGTCGCTAGGAGGGGCACCGGCCTGGAAGGAAGGCGCGGCGGTTCCCGCGGCCAAGCTCCCGGACAATTGGTGGCGCCTTTTCCGCGACCCGGAGCTGAATCGCTTGGTCGACCGCGCGTTGCTGAGCAACAACGATTTGGCTGCCGCCCAGGCGCGCGTGAAAACCGCCAGGGCACTCGTTGGGCTCGATCGCGCACGGCTTTTCCCCCGCCTTGACCTCTCCGGATCGGCTGGGATCTCCCGCGCGTCCGCCGATGCGCTGGGCGCAAATCTGCCGCCCGGGGCCGCGGCTGACCTGCAAAACGAGCGCTACCGCAGCACCTTTGATTTGTCATACGAACCGGACCTCTGGGGCCGCAATCAACGCCAGCTCCAAGCGTCGTCCGCAGAGGCCAATGCCAGCTTGGCGCTCTATGACTCCCAGCGACTTGGCGTGGCCACCGAGGTCGCCCGGCAATACTTCCTGCTCCGCGGCCTCGACCGCCAGCTTGGCGTGTTGCGCGAAACGGTCGCCAGCCGCCAGGAAACCCTTGGCATCCAAGCCTCCCGCACCGAGGCCGGGCTCATCGATGGCATCTCCGCCAGCCGCGCCCGCACCGAGGTGGAACTGGCCAAAAATGACCTTGCCGCCGTTGAGCGCCAACGCGGGTCCGCCGAACACGCGCTCGCTGTTCTCACCGGCGTCCCACCGGTCCGCTTCAACGTTCCCCACAGCGAAAAGTCCGGCGTCGTTCCCGCCATCCGCGCCGGCCTGCCCGCCGACGTGCTTGCCCGCCGTCCCGACGTCCGCGCCGCCGAACAAAACCTGCGCGCCGCCAGTGCCCGCATCGGTGTCGCCGAAGCCGCGTTCTATCCAAATTTCACCCTCACCGCCGGCGCCGGCTTTGAGTCGGTCGACGTTTCCCGCTTCCTCAGTTGGGAAAACCGCGTGCTCTCCCTCGGTACCAACCTGACTGCCCCGATTTTCAACGCCGGCTTCAACCGCGCCAACTATCAGGCATCGCTGAGCCGCTACGAGGAATCCCTCGCCACCTACCGCCAGACCCTTTTGATCGCCCTGCGCGAAGTGGAAGACGCACTCGTTGACCTCAAAGGCCTTGCCGCCTCCCGCCGGGCCCTCGATGCCGCCCTCGCCAGCGCCCGCGAGACCCGCACCCTCGCCCAGGAACGCTTCGACCGCGGCCTCACCAACTACCTCGAAGTCGTCGATACCGACCGCACCGTCCTCCAAACCCGCCTCGCCCTGAGCCAAATCGAGGCCCAACAACAAATCACCGTCGCCGCCCTCGCCATGGCGCTTGGCGGTGGATGGTGAACGTCCATCCCCCCCAAGGCTGCGCTCCGCTGGCCCTGGGTTCTGGATTAGTAAGATTTTTTCCCCGCCCTGACGGGGCGGAACCTCGAAAGATCTGTCCCTCGTAAAGAGGCTGGCCGGGTTGAACTTCCGCTCACCCGCGACGCCCCTTGCGATTTCCGCTGTCAGGAAAATTAATTCTCCAAAAGTAGAACATCGAAATAATAAGCCAGATGGACTTCATGAACCAGTTGACCTGGACTCCGAGATATTGAACCCATACAGAGGCAATCGAGACCACCAGCCATGATAATGCTATACGCAAAATCAGGGATTCAGCGAATCGTCGGGTTGATGGTTTGAACATGTCCTCCAGTCGATAGTGATATTTCTCAATCTCGATCCTCCAGCGCGTGAGGACGGTGTAGAGGGCATCGCGCGCGAGCACCACGGCATTGTCCTGCAGCGCTTCCGTCTTGCCGCGCGCGTTCCCGTTGGGCAAATCCTTTTGATAGCGCTGCGTGAAGTGGAAAACGCCCTCGTCGGACTCAAAGGGCTTGCCGCCTCCACGCCGGGCGCTCGATGCCGCCCTCGCCAGCTCCCGCGAGACCCGCACCCTCGCCCAGGAACGCTTCGACCGCGGCCTCACCATCCTTGTGGCCCACGCCATTCCGGATCATCCGTCCCATGGTCAGGTTCTCGAGCAGCTTGACCGATTCCTTAGCGAGGGACGTGTTCTGGTGCTGACTTCAGGGATCCTTGCAGAGTTCCTCCACATCGTCACCGATCCGAAACGTTTTGAGTATCCGCTGACGATGCCAGAAGCCATGCGATGGGCCACATTCTGGAGCCAGGCGGAAGAAGTCGTCCTGCTTGCCACGGCATGGCGACTCACTGGCAGTGGCTGGCTTGGGCCGAGCAACATCAGCTCGGGCGCAAACGCCTGCTCGACACCTTGATCGCAGCGACCTGGCATGCGGCTGAAGTACGCGAGATCTTCACGCTCAATCCACAGGATTTCAGGATCTTCCGAGCGTTCACGATCCACTCGCTGAACGGATGACTAGCTTGCACAGGTCTGGCGGGCCGACCGGTCTTGCCAGCGAGGTGGGAAAATCCAAGTTTGCCGTGATGGTAGTCTTGCTGATTGGTGGCATTGGATTGTTTCTGTTGGGCATGATCCTGCTCAGCGTCATTTGCTGGAGATTCACTGCGCCGCGCCCCTGCTGCGATTTTCCGACAAGCCCAGCCGTGCGCTTACCTCCGGGATGCTGGTCACCACACTTATGCAATCTCTAACTATCCGGCGGTTAGATACCCGGGAGGCTTTGTTGCTCGGCGGCTTCGGAGAGGTCGCCGTGGACGCCGCGGGTGATGATGTCGCGGGTGGCTTCGGTGAGGTAATCGTGGAGGAGCTTGGAGAGTTGGAGGAACTGCGGCCAAAGGACTTGATCGACCATCGACGGGGTGACGCGGAGCATGACGGTCGTGTGGCGCTGGCGGGGGAGCCGGTAGGGCTTGACCCCGTGGCGGCGGCAGAGGGCGACGAAGAGCTGGCGCTTCCACGGGTCCGGCATGCTGAACTGATATTCCACGGGCGGTTGGGGCGCGGCGGCGAGCTGGGCCTGGAGGCGGTCCAGCGCGCTGCGCGCCGCCTGCATTTCTCCGAGGGAGTCGGTGCCCATGAACAGGGCTTCAACCTTGCGGATTTTTTCAATGAGGTCGTCGCGGGTCATGGGGCTGTTTCGGATTTCCGCAGGCCTCTTGCTAGGCCGATGTTTGGGCTTATGAACTTTTCGTAGTTGCCCCCGGCTGCTGGCGCAGCGGGGACTATCGCGGCGCAATAGGTCGTATAGGCCCCGGCGGCGAAGCTGCGTGACCCGCCCTAAAGCAGAAGCACGGCTGCTGCGCAGCGCCGTTCCAATTGGCCCCATGACTCCGTCTGCTTGGTCTTACGCTCAGCGGGTGAGGAGCGAATACAGAGCGTAGCGCGCGAGCACCACCGCATTGCCCTGGAGCGACGTCCCGGCGTCAGCGACTACTCTCGCGCAGCCCCCCGGAAAATCCCCCCACCAATATCATGCGCCCCGGGGGGCGCGAGAGGCGCTCTCAAGCTCTGCGCGCCTCACGGCGGGAGGCGGGAAGTCCTCTGCGCGTTCGGGCGTTCCGGCGTCACACGGATTCACCCCGCCGAACTTCTCACGAAGTTCGCTACGGGATTTCTCTCCTTGGGCTGCAGCCTGCGCAGCGGGAGATTCGTTCCAATACTCCATGACCGGCGGCTTTGGTCTTACGCTCAGCGGGTGAGGACCGTATACAGCGCGTCTCGCGCCAGCACCACCGCATTGCCCTGGAGCGCTTCCGCTTTTCCGCGGGCGTAGCCGTTGGCATCGAGCGTGGTGGCTTTCAGTCCGGCATCGTTGTCAAAAGTCACCGTGGCCTGAATATCTCGCACATTGATCGGCGCGCCGCCTACGTTTTTGATGACGCCGCCCTCGGCCTTGAAGCCGAACATTTTCTCCTCGCTGAAAGCCTGGATGAGGAACCGCTTGGACGTCGCAATCGGCTCGCCGTCAAGACTGATGACGTGCACCGTGCCGTACTCCATCGCCGAGGTGATGGTCAGGTCGCCGAGTTTCACGCTGCCCGCCTTGCCTAGAAAGCCAGTGGCTGCCTGGCTCCTTGGGCTGTTGACGGTCAGCAGCCCGTCGCCGTAGTTCCAGACCAGCTCGCGAGTGACGCTGGTGATTGTCTTGGCGCTGCGGTCGATGAGCTTGGACAAGTCGAGCGCCTCGGGCTTGGCGTCCTTTACAAAGCTGCACTCCACCTTGCCGGCGAAGCAGGCAAATGGATCGGTGGCGGCAAGCTGGCCGGCGTCGGCGGCCTTGGGCGCTTCGGCGATGCGGAACTCGACGTTCTTTCCCTCAACAATGCCGGTGCCCTTGAGCGCCAGCACGTCCGCGTCACTGGTGACCTGCCGGATGACCGCTTGGGATTCCTTCACATCGCCGCGGCGATACTGCAGCGCGGCGGCAGGCGACTGGCCAATTTCCCCGGGCATCATCCACGTCCAGTTGCCGTTGCCGTTGTTGAGCCAGTTGCCATCCGCGGGGGCGAACCAAACATACCCGTCGACCCCCTGGAGCGCGGCATAACTGGCCACCAGCAGGTTGCTCTCGGCAATAAAACGGTTCGGCTTGTTCCACGCGATCTCACTGTGGATGTGCGGCTTGCCGGCGAGCTGCACGTAGCCGATCGGCACCGATTCGGGATCCAGCAACGCGCACTTGTGCTCAAAGGTATGCCCTTCGCGAACCGACCAGCCCGCCCCCTCGCCCTCGTGCTTGCCGCCAAAATACCCGTGCTTGTCGATCACCTCAGTGGCCGCGTAGGTCCAGCGCTCGACCCCGCCGAGCACCAGGTTGTCCGCGGTGGTCCAGTTGCTGGCGGACACCGGCGCCTTGAGGCCAAGCTCCTTCATGTAGGCGCTCGTCTTGGCGTAAAAATCCCGCTGCGTCGTGGCCAAAAAGGCGATCTGGTCGGTCATCCGCGGCTTCTTGTCCTTCATGCCCTCGCGGGTCATGTGGTAGGCGTCGAGCAGGGTGGCGCGCTTGCCGGCGACGTCGTCGCGCGGCTGCGGCCCCGTGCCCCAGGAGGCGAAGGCTTTTCCCAAACCGTCATATTTTTTGTCGAGCCACGCCGCGTATTGGCCTTCAAGCGTCGCGAGCGGGCCCTGGCCGAGGCTCTCAGCCGTGAAGGTCCAGAAAAACAGGCTGTCCTCGTTGATGATCTCCACGCAAGCGATGGCGGGCTCGTCGATGAGCGCCTTGCCGTTCACCTTGGTGGTCAAGATCTGCTTCAGCCACGCGCGGAAGATCTCCTGCATCCGCGGCTCGAAATACGGCAGGCAAAACGGATGCTTGCCGAGCGCCGCGTTCCCGATGCCGTCGCTCGCCTTGAGCTGCATCCACAACGGGAAGAAATGCGAGAGGTGCGTATAGATCCCATGCTTCTTCAACACCTGCACGACACGATGAAGCTTCTCCAGTTGATGAAGGTGAATCCGCGTCGCATCGTTGCCGTCGCGATCAAACATCCCGCCATGGATGCGCACCAGGTTGATGCCGCGCTTGGCCCACGTTGCGGCGGTGGATTCCAACAACGCGTCGTCCGCATCAAGCAACCCGTGGCCGGTGTTGATGGCCCAAAACCGCACCGGCTTGCCGCTGCCGAGCTGGAAGCCGTCGCCCACCGCCTTGATAAACCCGCTCTCGCCAGCCACCTCCTCATTGAGCGACGAAAGGTCGAGCAGCGCCTCCTTGCTGAACCCATCCGCATCCGGCTCAAACGCCCACCAACCGCCCTCGGCACTGCCAAACTTCTGCCCCGGCTTAACCGCGCCATTGGGCGTGAATGGTTTACGCGTCAGCACAAAGCAGTCGATGCCACCATGGTGGCTCGTCTCGCTGTGCATCGTGAAGGTGATCTTCGCCGCGCCGGCCTTGAGCTTCACCACGCCGCCATTGAGCCAACCGACAATGCGCATGTCCGGCTTGCCGTCGCTGGCGATATTGACCACGTCGACACCCTTGCTGGTGTCCATCTCGGTCTTCGCGACGCCAATCTCAAACGCGAGCGCCGCACCAATGACATTCGCCCGCACCCACAGCGTGTAGTCCCCGTCGGCCGGCACCGCCAGGTCATAGCTCGCCACGCCGTCATGATCGCCGTAGTTGCTGATCCACTCCCCGCCGGAAAGCTGATCCTTCTTCACCGCATCGCTGTACCAATTGTGCCGCTGCACCACCTTGCTCGCCGCCGACTCCCCTTCCACCCACACATACTCCTCGGTCCCTCCCAGCACCGGCATCCCCAGCAGGCAGCAAAATGGCAACGTGATAATGAGGACTCGACACATAACAAAGTCTCCTAGCGGGCAACACTGATGCCGGCTATCTCCTAATAATCGAAGTTCTGTTATTCCCCCCGCCCAATTCCCCCTCCCGGCCCAGCTCTAGCAGCTTTGGGTTGCCACGGCGGCCTGTCCTTTCCGCCCAATCCGCGACGGCAGGCGGAGCGTCGAATGCCGCGGCGGGACCCGGCGAAAAAAATCCGGCACCCTGACGTCCAGCAGTCACGCAGGCAAGGAGTACACGAGGAGGGGATCGAACCCCCGACCCGCTGAATGTAAATCAGCCGCTCTACCGCTGAGCTACTCGTGCAGAAAACCTTCCTCGGCTTGATGACGCGACTTCCGGTGCTTGGCAAGAGCAAAGGACCATCCGCCCGCTCCAGACCGGCTTTCACCTGCTAGTCACGCCGGAAGTAACCCTCAACATCGTCCATGTATTTGCCGAGCGGATCCGTGCGCGGACGGACCGTCTGCGCGTCGAGGCGCTTTTTCAAATCAAGATAGTCCTGGAACTCGCCGGAGGTTTCCCGCGCGCGGGTGATCTCAAACCAGTCCAAATAATCTCCAGCGCGCGCCGCCTTGGCGCTCATCACCGCGCGCATCGCTGCCAAGCTCTCCAACTTGGCCGCAACCTTGTCCGTCTTCTTGTGATACAGCGCGCTGAGCACCGCCCCGTAACCCACCACCAAGGGCCGATAGGAGGGGAAACATCGGTGGCTCAGCTGCACCAGCCCGTCCTGCGCCGGATTCAGCGCCGCCTCCCGCTCCGCTTGGGTCTTGAGCTCCTCAATGAACCCATACTCGCTCAGCGGCAGCTCCCTTAGTTCCCCTTCCGCGTTGCGCGAAAAAAGCACCAGCGCACGGTCCAGAGCCGCCTCGGTCTCCGCCACGCTCAACGCTTCGGTTAGCTGCGCGTCCGATCGGTTCGCCATCTGCAGCGCCCACCACTTCGACAAACTCGTCACCGTTAAGTTCATCCCTGGAAAATGCTTGCGCAGCAAGATCGCCACATCCCCCTCAAACACCGCCACCTCGCCAATGAATTTCTGAAAACCCTCGTGGCCCGACGGTTGCTCTAACAACGCCATGACCAGCGCCCCCGCCGAGGCGCGGAAGGCGGCGCGGGTCACGCCGTCCATCAGTTCGATATCAGCCTCGCGGGTGGTGAACAGGGCGTTGAAATCCATCAGCGTGCCGCTCTTGCAGACGCTCTCGTAAAGTTTGCGGTCGCCCTGTTCGTCGGCCCAGGCGGCAGCTTCAAGCAAACCGTCGACGAGCCACGGGCGGACCACAAGCGGGCGCTCAACCAGCCCGGGCTCAAGGGGCCGCAACGAGCGCTCGTAAATGAGGATTTCCATCACCGCGCGGCGCAGACGCGGGTTGTCCACGCCGCCGCCCACGTGCACATCAAGCTGCGGACGAAAAACCCCCTCAAAAGTGAATATCCCCGCCGCGACCCGCCGCGGCGGCGGCTTGTCGCTTGCCGACCCGTGCAACTGGATGACCACCGGATATTTCCCCACATCCTCGCGCTGTGCCATGACCTTGAGCAGGCTTCTGCGCACTTCGTCGGCCTCCATCGCAATGCTCGAGCGCAGCTGCCCATGACTTCCTAGGACAAAAAATTCACCGCTGCCCGAGCGCGTAACCTCAGGCGCTCGCGGCCCCACCAACTCACTGGCCTGCACGACCTCTTGCGGCGCAATCGGCGCCGCCACTCCTTCTTCGCTCACCGGCACCGCGCGCGGAATCAACTCCTGCCCCGCCACGGCAGAAAAACTCAAAATCATGGCGGTCAGGCAGCGTCGCACAACCCAAGGCTATACCAATCTCCCGGGACCTGGCAAGCAAGCGTCGGCACACCTGCCCGCTGCAACCTAACCTGCTTGCCTAGCGGCTAACGCCTAACGCCTCCGGTAGCTCACCCGCAGGCTTTTCTCAGCAATTTCAATCTGCGGCCGCGGCCCGGTCCCCTGGACGCTCCCGTCCATCCCTAACAACCCAAGCTCCGGCGCATACACCTTTGTTAGCTGGATGAAGCTCCCAAGCACCAAGCGCAGGAACCCCTGCGGGATGCGCAGCTGGCCGAAGCGCCCCCCGACCGGAATCGGCAGCCCCTTGATCAGCTCCCCGGCATCGAGCGATACTTGGATGGAATCCTCGTCCTGCGGGTCCTGCACAATGCGCAGGTACATCGAAACGGTCTGCAGATAACCGAAAACCTCCCGCTCAATGATCACCTCCGCAATCCCCGGCCGCAAACGCACCAACACCCGACGCACGGCCACATTCTCACCCAGCAGGCCCGCCTGGCGCAGGCCAAGCGTCCCGGCGATGAAGCCATTGAGCTCAGCCTCGGAAATAGTCACCTCGCCGCCCTCGGTCTCGGCCTGCTGCAAAACCTTCGGCAGGTCCCGCGCCGCTTTGCTCTCCACGTCAGTTAGATCCTGCGGACTCAATACCTGCCACGCAAACACCGCCAGCGCCGCGATGAGCCCCATCAACAGCACCGTGCGCACCAGCCTGAGAAGGCATCCGCCCCCCTTGTTTGGGCGAACCCGATCTTCCTTTTCCTCCTCCGCCATGACCTTTGCCTACCCTAGCAGGCTTACTCGCCTCCCGCAGCGCCTTTTGCCGCCGGGGCCGCCGGGGCCGCCGCCGGGCTGCTCGCTGCTGCTGGAGCGGACTTCTCGCCGTCGCTCTTCGAACCGCTCTTGTAGGAATCGCTGCGGTAGTCGGTCTGGTAGAACCCGCTGCCCTTGAAAATCAACCCCGCACCCGTCCCTAACAACCGCCGCACCGCCCCGGCGCACCCCGCTTGCGGACAGTCAGTTAGTTTGGCGTCGTTCATGCTTTGGAACACCTCAAATCGGTGACCGCAGGTTTCGCACAGGTAATCGTAGTTTGGCATCAGCAGAGGGTTGGTTGGGTGGCTCAATAGCAGGCTCCCAGCGCCTTGCAACTCCGGAACTAGCAGGCTTGACCCCGCCGACCCCGGACGCTTTACTTCCGCGTCCATGACCCGACGCTCCCTGGTCCAATTCATTCGCCGCTCCCTCGCGGCGGCGGCCATCGCTGTGACCATCGCTTCCTGCGCCTCTCCCGGCGGAGACGCCCCAAGCGCCCAGTACCTCACAGGCTTCAACGCTCCGGCCACACCCAGCGCCGAACCGTTCGCTAACGACGACGTCTCCTACTGGGACGGCGACCAGGCCCAGGGCAGCCCGTTGATCCGGATTAACCGTCTCCAACAGAAAGCCTACTTCTACAAGGGCGGCGTGCTTGTTGGGGTCTCCAAGGTGGCCACCGGCATGGAAGGCTACGCCACTCCCGCGGGCAGCTACAAGGTCATCCAAAAGGTCCCCGCCTACGTTTCAGGCACCTACGGCATCATCCGGCGCAAGGCCACCGGCGAGACCGTCAACCCAGATGCCACCGCACGGGTCACCCCGATCCCGCCGGGATGCGAATTTGTTGGCGCTCCCATGCCGTTTTTCATGCGCTTCTACGCCGGCTACGGCATGCACGAGGGATTCATTCCTGGCTATGCCGCCTCCCACGGCTGCATCCGCCTGCCGGGCCGCATGGTCCGCATCTTCTACAACGCCGCCCCACTGGGCACTCCCGTCATCGTTGAATGAACTCCACCGCACCCATCCCATCTGCCGTGACCTTGCCTGACCCCGCGGACACCTTCGAAGTTTCCGTCGCGGACACCCGCGCACTGTTGGACTCGCCGCTCAAGCCGATCCTCATCGACTGCCGCGAGGAGGATGAGCACGCCTACTGCCGCATCCCCGGGGCACAACTCCTGCCGCTTGCCGCCATCAACTCACGCATCGCAGGAGTGTTAGGATCAAAGGAAACCCCCGCCATCATTTACTGCCATCACGGCATGCGTTCGATGCGCGCGGTGACCTACCTGCGCGACCACGGGTTTTCGCACGTCTTCTCGATGCGCGGCGGGATTGACGCCTGGTCCAGCGAGATCGATCCGACGGTCCCAGTCTATTGAGCTGTTCCCGATGCGCGCGGTCATTCAGCGCGTCTCCACAGCGTCTGTTACCATCGGCGGCGAGACTGTCGGGCAAATCGGCCGCGGCCTGCTTGTCTTGTTGGGCATTGAGCAGGGCGACACCGCGGCGGATCTAACCTGGCTGGTGCCAAAGATCGCGCGCATGCGCCTGTTCCCCGACGCCGCTGGCAAAATCAACCACGACCTGCGCGAGGCCGCCGCCGCAATCCTCGTCGTCAGCCAGTTCACCCTCCACGCCTCAACCCGCAAGGGCAACCGCCCGTCCTTCACCCAGGCCGCCGCGCCCGGCGTGGCGGAGCCTCTCTACGAACAGTTTCTAGCCATGATGGCCGCCCAGCTTGGTCACTCGGTTGAGCGCGGCCACTTCGGCGCGGACATGCAGGTGACCCTAATCAACGACGGACCCGTGACCCTCATCATCGATAGCCGCCTGCGCGAGTAACATCCCTATTCCTTCAGCCGCACCGAGGTTCCGCAGTACGTGCAGCGGAACCAGCGAAACGCCAGCAAGTGCACCGAAAGGGGCAGGATATAGCCTAACAGGCTAACGTGGTGGGCCTTGTTGTTCTTCCGGCAGTTCTTGGGAACCAGCAGGCGCTGCGCACAAATCCGGCATTTCACCCGGGCGGAAATGAAAAGATAGAGCACGCCAACAACCAACAGAGCGGCGGGGAAGCCTAGCAGCCACCTCGGCACCCAGTCAAACTGCCCTCCCGCGACCGTGTCGGAGGCCAAGAGCAAGATCACAGCCACCACCGAGATGGGAAGCAGCGCGATGAAGACCAGCGTGATGAGCGCCCCCAAAGTCAAGCGCCACCGCTGCGGGTGCAGCACCCCGCGCACGTAGCGGCGCGAACTGGGGTCAACCCCTGCGTTGGTCGCCGCCCGGGTGACCTGAAGGAGATTTGCAGGCATGCGCCGCGCCTCAGCTTCTTCCCGCAACAGCTGCTCGGGAGTCTTCAGATCGCTTACGGATCGCACCTTGCTGTGGTCCAGCGGCGCGCGCCCCGGCAGGCCCGGTCTGCCGCCGAGGGGGGAACTGCGCCTCGCCGCCTCCGGTGCCGGCTCATGGTTAGGCGGGAAGATGCCCAGCGGCACCTCTGCGATGGGGATCCCGCGGTCTCGCAACACCCGGCCGGAGAGCGGCACCGCCAAGGGCACTCCACCCGCGCCAGCCTCGCCTAGCAATTGTTGGGCGGCGGCAACCCACAGCCTAACCGACTGGAGGTCCACCGGTGAGCCCGCCCGGCCGCTGCTTTTGTGGGCACGGAGAAGCTCGGCATGGACCCGCTCCGCTCCCGCCTCGGCAAGCGCCGTGGCCTCGTTGAAACCGGCGGAATTGAGCAACTCGGCGGCGGAAGCTGGCAGTTCAGGAATGTCGCTGATTTTTGGCATTGAGGGGGAGAGGTTGAGCCGCGGCACTACTCACTGGTGCGGTGATGACATAATCCTCAGCGCAGCGCAGCCAGCATTTCTCCAAGCTGCGATTCCTTGACCCGCCAGTCCTCCAAGCGCGCACGCTCCTGGTCGACCACTTCAGGCTTTGCCCGGTCAACAAAGCTTGCATTCCCCAGCTTGGCCACGCTGCGCTGCACCTCGCCGGCCACCTTCTCAAGCTCCTTGAGCAATCGGATCCGCTCGGCCTCAACGTCGATCAAGCCCTCTAGCGGAAGATAGATTTCGCCCGCCGGCGTCACGGCCGCCGGAGTTCCCTTCGGCGCATCAAATGCGTCGTCCTCCCGGATTTCCGCCGCACCGGTTAGCAGGGCAAGCACCTCGCTCTCCGCACCCAGCCATGGTGCCGCGCCTTTCACGATGAAGGTCACATCGCGCCGCGCCGCCACGTTGTATTCCGCCTTCAGGTTGCGCAGCCGTCCGGCCGTCTCGTACACCGCGGCGGCTATCGCCTGGGCCTTGCCCACCTCGCCGGGAGCCACTCCATCCAACAAACCAACTGCTGGCAGCTGGCGCTGCATGAGGAACTCCCCTTCGCTAACATAGCCCATGCGCGCCGCGAGCTCCTCGGTGACGTGCGGCATGTACGGATGGAGCAGTTGCAGGTAGCGGCTCATCACCCGGTCGAACACCTCCAGGGTCAGCCGGCCCGAATCACTGTCGCTTGAGCGCAGGTCGGTCTTCACGGCCTCCAGGAACCTGTCGCAAAAGTCGTTCCAGAGGAACTCGTAGAGCCGTTGGGCGATCTCCCCAAATCGGTATTCGGCGTAGATTCCCTCCAAATCGGCAGCCAGTTCGTCAAACTTCGCCATCACCGCAAGGTGGTAGGGCCGCAGGCCGGCAAGGACCGGTTCATCCCGGCCGACCACCGCGTTTTCACCCGCCATCTGGCGCAGCCGGCACGCGTTGTAGAGCTTGTTGGCGAAGTTGCGACCTTCCTCGATCTGCACTTCATCAAATCGCACATCCGCGCCAACCGGCGCAATCCGCAGCAGGCCGAAGCGCAGCCCGTCCGCGCCGTATTTCTCCATCAGGTCGATCGGGTCGGGCGAATTGCCTAACGACTTGCTCATTTTCCGCCCCTGCAGGTCGCGGATGATGGTGGTGAAGAACACGTTCTTGAACGGAATTTTCCCGGTAAAGCGGAAGCCCGCCATGATCATTCGCGCCACCCAGAAAAACAAAATGTCAGGACCTGTTACCAGATCGTTGGTTGGATAGAACTTTTGCAGCGTCGCGCTCTCCTCTCCCTGGTTGGCCATGGTCGCAAACGGCCACAGCCACGAGGAAAACCACGTGTCCATGACGTCCTCATCGCGCACCCAGTTGAATTCGTCCGCGGGCGGCTCGGTGCCGACATGGATGTCCCCGGCGGCCAAATCGCCCTTGTCCAGGCTCTCGGCTCCGCGCAGCGCGTCGGCCTTCTCCTTGCGGTACCAGACGGGAATCTGGTGTCCCCACCAAAGCTGTCGGCTGATGCACCAGTCCTGGAGGTTCTCCATCCAGTGGGCATAGGTCTTTTTCCACCGCGCTGGGCGAAACTCGATCTCGCCGTTAGCCACCGCGGCCGCCGCCTCCTCAACGCACGGGTACTTTAGGAACCACTGCATGGAAATCCGTGGCTCGACCGGCACGTCCGCCCGCTCGGAGAACCCAACATTGTTCTCGTAGTCCTCCTCCTTAACTAACAACCCCATGGCCGCCAGCTTGGCCACCGCCTTCTTGCGTGCGACGAAGCGGTCCAACCCGTCCATGTCAGGGCATTCCGGGCAGTTGATGCGGGCATCGGGATGGAACACATCGATGACCTCCAAGCCGTGCCGCTGGCCGATTTCAAAGTCCGCCTTGTCATGGGCCGGGGTCACCTTGAGCACCCCGGTGCCGAACTCGATGTCGATGTGCTCGTCTCCAACAATCGGGATCTCCGCCGCCGGGAATGCGCGCCTAACCTTGCGCCCTATCAGATGGGCGTAGCGCGGGTCCTTCGGATTCACCGCCACACCGGAGTCACCCATGATGGTTTCCGGCCGGGTGGTGGCAATCTCCAGATATTCGCCCGGCGCGTCGGCGAGCTCCACCTTGAATGTGTAAAGCTTCGAGCGCTGCGGCTTCATGATGACCTCCTCGTCCGACAGCGCGGTGAGCGACACCGGGCACCAGTTGACCATCCGCTTGCCGCGGTAGATGAGGCCCTCGTTAAAAAGCTCCACGAACACATGGGACACCCAGTGGGAGTAATCCTCATCCATCGTGAAGCGCTCGCGGCCCCAGTCGCACGAGCAGCCGAGCCGCTGCAGCTGGCGGAAGATGATCCCGCCGTGCTTTTCCTTCCACTCCCACACCCGCTCAAGAAACGCCTCGCGTCCGAGATCGCGGCGGGTCTTGCCCTCCTCGTCGCGGATCTTGCGCTCCACCTTGGTTTGGGTGGCGATGCCGGCGTGGTCGGTCCCCGGCAGCCAGAGCACCTCGTAACCCTTCTGCCGCGCGCGCCGCGCCAGGATGTCCTGCAGCGCGTTGTTGAGCACGTGCCCAAGATGCAGGATCCCCGTCACGTTAGGCGGCGGAATCACAATCGAGTACCCCGGCTTGGCCGCCGACGCGTCGGCCTCGAAGCACTTCCCCTCTAACCAAGCGGCAAACCACTTTTCTTCAACCGCCTGCGGTTCGTATGCTTTGGGAAGTTCGGACATCGCGCGGATGGATGCCAGAGTTGGGGGGGCGATTCCAAGCTCCAATGTCACCGGATTGCCTTGCCGGGCCGCTTACATCTTCCCCGTGAGGCGCGCAAACGCCCCGTCACTCACCGGCCGGACCGCCCGCAGCCCTTCTCCCACCATCCCGCACACCCGCTCAAGGCAGCGCTCACGGTCCTCAACGCTGGAAAATTCCATCCCCACCAGCGCACGCCCTACACGCTCGCCAGAGTATGCATAGTTGAAATAACACAGGCTCGCCAAGTCCCTAACACCCTCCATGAACTGCAGAAACGCCCCCGGCCGCTCCGGAAACTCCAACTGCACAAACAGCGGATAGCTGAACAGCCCAGGCTCAAACGGAATGATCCGATAGCCAATGTCCTCCTCCGCGGACACATCCGCGGCCACCACCCCGCGCTGCGCAAAAAGCTTCTTAAGCACCGCGAAATCCTCCGCCCCTCCTAACAAGCCAAGCACCGGGTGCTGGACCGCGGAGCCCGTCCGGCCGTACTGCAGGTCGTGGATGCTCATTTCCCGCGGGATCTCCCGCAGGAAGTCCACCAGGGTGCCGCGCCCCTCCGGGATGGGCACCCGGTAGTCACGCCGCAGCTTTGCCCCGATCCCCGCCCGCCGCGCAATCACCCCGAACTGCGCAAAGTCCATGTTGGCCCCGCACAGGACCGTGAGCACCCGCTCACCCTTCCCTATCAATCCCGCTGCCGAATCCTGCAGCACCGCCGCAAGTCCCATCGCGCCGGACGGCTCGGGAATCGACCGGTTTGCTTCCCACAGCACCCGGATCGCCCCGCAGACCTCGTCGTTTGTGACGGTTCGATACTCGTCCACCAGCTCGCGGCACAACTGGTAGGTCGACTCGCCGACGCGCCTAACCGCCGTGCCGTCACAGAACACATCCACATAGTCCAGCGTCACCGGGCCGCCCGCAGCCATGGCCGCCTGCATTGAGGCCTGGTCGACGCCCTCCACGCCGATGACCTTGATGTTGGGCCAAAAGCGCTTCAGCCAGCAGGCGATGGCGGAAATCATCCCGCCGCCGCCAATCGGCACGTACACCCGGTCAAACGGCCCCTTGCCGCTCATGATGACCTCGTCTGCCAACGTTCCCTGCCCGCCCATCACCGCCAAATCGTCGTAGGGATGGATGAAGACCGCCCCGCTCTCCCGCTCAAATGCACGGGCCGCCGCAGCCGCCTCGTCATACGTGTCGCCTATCAGCCGGATGTCCACCGCATCCGACCCGTGGCGCAGCACCTCGCGCTGCTTCATGTCCGGCGTCGAGCGCGGCATGAAAATCACCGCCCGACACCCAAGATGCCGCGCCGCCAGCGCCACCCCCTGCGCATGGTTCCCCGCCGAGGCCGCCACCACCCCGCGCACGCGCTCCTCATCGCTCAGCGCCGCCATCGCATTGAACGCACCGCGCCACTTGTACGCCTTGATCGGCCCCAAATCCTCCCGCTTCACCCACATATCACAGCTCCCGTTGACCGCCACCAGCCGCTCTAACGGCGTGACCGCCCCCACCGCATACACCCGTTCCCGCGCACGCAGGATCTCCTCAAACAAGCGCTCCTCTAACTTCATCGGCCCCCACACTGACCTACCATGCCACGCACTTCGACGCAAAAAAAGGAGCGGGCATCCCTGCCCGCTCCTTCCTCTCGAATTCTTCTCTTAGCCCCGCCTCCGGCGCAGCAGCAGCAGCCCGCCCACTAAGCCAAGCATCGCCGTCGCCGGCTCGGGAATAAGGATAGCGGTCGTGAAGGCCGTAGCGCTGCCGCCTTGCCACACAAGGGTGGAAGTGTCCATGTCCAGTGCGGCGGGCAGCGGTGCAGGGGTAGATGGCGTCTTAAACTGCCAATTCACGTTAGAGCTTGTAACCGTATTATAATAAGTTGAGCCTGAAATCGTGGTTCCGTTGTAAAAGCGCATCGCTAGCTGAGTCCCGCCTGATGGAAGTGAGGAATTCAAGACGGTGTCAAATGTCACGCCGCTAGCAAACTGTCCAAGATTGGACGAGTTTCCTCCGTCGCCTACGCTCGTGAGTAACGTCGGATTGGCCGATCCGAGCCCTGAAATGGCGATCCAGTTGCCCGTGAAAGTAGCTGTACTCCCACTGAAATATCCAATCTGAATGATCGCTCCGTCACCATTAGGATTACCACCAGCCGTCAGCGGATTCCCTAAGTTATCCTTAACCGTAGTGTTAATATTGGCATAATTGACCTGAGACGTCGCCGCAGTCGCTGCGAGCGGAAAGAGCGCTAAGCCAAGAGCCGCAAATCGAATAAAAGTTTTCATGACAAAGTTAAAATCCGAATCCTAGATATTAGTTGATGCTGTAGGGGAGGCTGTGGACTGCGGCAGCTCCTGCTGCGGCACCCGCGCTTTCTCTAACAACGAACATAAATGAATTGGCTGGTATCACCGAGGTATCCGCATTGTTCAGTGATGTAGACTTGCGCCAGTTCGTGCCGTTCCACCAGAACACAGTGTAGGAATTGTTCTCCCAGAGGTATACTCGGTCACCTGTTGAGGACGTACCGTTCAACCATCCGGTCAGGCTTTGAAAGCCCATTTGAGAAATCGTGGTGTCTACCGGAAAGCGGCTTGCCACGGTCGTTTGCGCCCCGCCAGGGATCGTGGTCGATTGTGCCTTTTGCGGAATCTCGCCGCTGAAGGTCAATGCAAGGCTACTGGCTGCCCGGCGCAGCACAAAAAATCCATCGTCGGGAAACACCACATCGTTGGCCGCCGTGTTCAAAGAATTGCTCCGACGCCAAATTGTCCCATTATGATAATAGGAAACATACTGCGCCCCATCCCAGAGATAGAGAACATCCGCGGTGGTCGAGTCGCCGGTCTGGAACACCACTTCAGCATTGGTGGTGCCAAACAGGCTGCCGACCGTGTGGGCCGACTTGATGGTGAACTTCGCGTTGGCCGCGTAGCGCGCGTTCAGTGAGAAGCTGCTCGTCAGCGTCAAGCCCGTCGCAGTGTTGGCCGTGATGAGGAATGCCTCCTCTGCTCCGGCTGCATTCTCAATGCATGCCAACTTGCCGACCCACTGGCTGGTCGTCCACGTTGCCGACGTGCAGGTGAGGCCCGTCGCGCTAAACGAGGTTGCCGTGCTGGCAAACTCCACCGGCTTGTTGAAGGTCACTGATAGGGCCGTCAACGCACCGTTGCCCGGCACGGTGATCGTGGAGTAGCCGACAATCGGTGAGGTCGCCGTGTCTTGCGCGCCTACCGGAGCAAGCATCCCAAGGAGAAGAAATGGAAGGGGGAAGAAGGCTTTCATGGATTTTTTTGAAAAATGAAGCTGAATTGCAGGTGTTCCGAGCAAGCTAACGATCACAAACTAGGACGCGGGGCGGTCGCCGTCAATCCGGGAATTCTATCAGAATATGGGGCTGGCGGTTTTCGTTCTAACTTCCAAGGCGGCCAAAATATTAGGTTCACCAGCTTGTCATTTTCCGGAACGCGTCCATCCGGTGGGAAATCCTCTCTGTGGTTAGGGTTTCCAGGCTGCGGGTGGAGAATTCCTCGCAGGTGAAGCTGGCGACCACGCTGCCGCGCACGACGGCGTCGCGCAGGTCGTTGAAGGTGAAGTCGAGGTGGCCAAGCGACGCAAGGTGTCCGGCAAGCGCGCCAAGGAAGCTGTCGCCCGCCCCGGTTGGGTCCTTGACTTCGCGCAGGGGAAAGGCGCAGCAGCGGAAAAACGGCGCTTCGGGGGCGGGGCCATCCTCACTAAGATCCGTACACGGGGCCAGGATCCGGGAAAAAAGCATGGCCCCGAACTCTCCGAGCTTGATGACGACGTGGCGCGGGCCTTTTTCCAACAGAAGCTCGCCGGCGCGGACCAGGTTGCTGGTTGCGGTGAATTCGCGCGCCTCGCCCTCGTTGATGACGAACAGGTCGAGCTGCTTGAGCACCTCGTGGAGCCGCTCGTTGGCGATCCCAATCCACAAATCCATCGTGTCAGCCACCACGAAGCGCCGCTTGGCGGTGCAGCCGGCCAACATTTGGAGCTGGTTGTCGGGCGACATGTTGGCCAGCACCACCACCGGCGAATCACCGATCGGCTCGGGCACTCTAACCTCCCAGCTCTCCAACACGTTGAGGCCCACCCGGTGGGTCGTCCGGTCGTTCATGTTCTCAAAGTACTCGCCGCTCCAGGTAAACGAAGCCCCCGCCGAGCGCTCGACCCCTTCCAGGGTAACCCCGTGGCTTTGAAGCATGTCCAGGTGGCGCTGCGGGTAGTCGTGGCCAATGATGCCCACCAAGTGCACCGGCCGGGTGAAATAGCTTGCCGCCAGCGCGGCATAGGCAGCCGACCCGCCTAGCAGGTCAACGGCTTCGGCGTGGGGCGTTTTGACGTTGTCGATGGCAATGGTGCCGCCAACGATGACGGGAAGGGGCGCAGGCATGGCGCGACGCTGCAGGCTAACGATCAGCCTGCAAAGCGCGAATTCGCGCAACCGCTGGCCGTTTTGCTAGAGCTCCTTGATCCAAATGTTGGCAAAGTCGATCCCCGCGCCGTGGTGCTGCAGGGCGATTGCGCCGCGCTTGGCGATCCCCGGGAGCTGCGCGTTCTCCAGCACCTTGACTCCGTTCAACACCACCGTTAGCCGGTCGCCGACCAGGGTGATCATCATCCGGTTCCACTCGCCAACCGGCATGTCCGCGCTGGCCCGCGGGGTCACCGCCGCGCGCACTGCGGCGGGCATCTGGGCATCGCTGCGGTAGCCATAGACCTCGCCCGAGCCGATTGGCCAACTCCACAGGTTCACCTGGTTCTTGGAGTCTCCCCGCAGATAGATCCCGCTATCAAGGTCCTCGACCTCCACCCGTTCGATCTCACCGTTAGCCGTGCGCTTCTCGGTCCCGTCCGGCAGGATGACCGGCTGCATCTTCTTTGCCGCCGCCCGGTTCCAGCGCCAGTCGAAAACGAGTGTTAGATCCCCGTATTCCTTCTCGCTCCAGAGGTCCTTGGTCTCCCCGGGCTTGCCGTCGTGCTTGAGGATCCCGTTGACCGCGGTCCAGTTGCTGGTGTTCGGCAGGTGCTTCCAACCCGCAAGGCTCGCACCGTCAAAAATCCGGGTGAATCCCGCGGCGGTAACCCCCTGGACGTTGGCCGGCAAAGGGAACTCGGCGATCTGGATCGAGCGAAAGGACACTTTGTCTCCATGCCCAAGCCACGCAAGGTGCCCGGATCGGCGCTTAACACCCTGATGGTCAGGGCGCTCATCCCTAAGCGCATCAAGGTCTGCTGCCAGGATCACCCCGCCGTTGAGCTCAATGGTGACCTGCGAGCCGAGCACCGACACCCGCTGGCGGTTCCACTCGCCCGCCGGCTTGAGGTTTTCACGCTTGGCTGCGGCCAGCGTGTAAAGCGACCCATGGTACTGCGTGGCCTTGAGCTCCTTGTACTTGTCCGCCGGGTTGTCGAGAATCTGCGACTCAATCCCGGTGTACGCTCCGTCGCCCTCCCCGGGGTAGTGCAGGCCCAGACCGTTGTTCGCACCGGGGCTCAGCTGGAATTCAAAATCTAGCAGATAGTTGGCGAACCTCTCCTCGGTCACCAGGTTGCGGCCCTGCGGCGTGCAAACAATCGCTCCGTTCTCGACGCTGTAGCCGGCTCCGGTCCAGCCGGTTAGATCCTTCGCATTGAATAGCGGGCGCATTGCCGGGTCTTCCGCGCTGGCCGCCCCGGCCAGAACAACGACAGCAACGGCAGGAAGAAAAATTTTCATGGCGGTATTCTGGCTTGGGCGGGCGGGCCGAGAAAAGCACCGTTTTTCCATCACTGCGTATCGACCCCGAGTGCCGCGGCCAGCACCAGGCGCTCGAACTCCCCGGGACACTCCCACGGCACCCGGTGGCCACAACCGGCAAGCTCAACCAATTCAGCCCTGCCCAGCGCCGCCACCGCGCGCCGGCCTTCGGCCAGGAATTTCCCGTCCCGCCCTCCCGCCACCCACACCAGCGGGCACCCGATGCGCCCCAGTTCGGGGGTTAGCTCCTGCTGGGCCCCAAGCGACCAATCAATAAAGCTGCGCGCCACCGCCACCCGCCGCGCTAACAAAAGCCGCCGGTCCCCCGGCAACTCCGCCGCTGCGCGGAAAATCTTCTGGCCCTCCCAGGCGGTTAGGAATCCTCCCCACTCATCCTTCAACGCCGCCGCCGACCACGCCGCGTCCGCCGCGCGGCGGACAACCCGCTCCTCCTCGCTGGCAAGCCCGGGATGGGCGGAAACAATCACCGCCGCGTCCCATAGCCCCGGGTCATCCAACAGCGCGTGTAGGGCCAGGCGTCCGCCAAGCGAATAACCCACCAGCACCCGCCGCCCCGGCACCGCTCGCGCCTCGCCGTTGATCGCCGCTCCACACGCCGACAGGGACATCGGGCAGCAGTCCAAAAACCGCCACAGGTCGACGGCCCGGAATGCGATTCCCGCGCGGGCTGCCGCACGCGCCAGCTCGCGCCAGTCCGCCGCCATTCCCACCGCCCCATGCAGCGCCCAAACCGTGGTATTCATTCCTTGCCTCCCGCCGCTTCGTAGGCACGCCAAAATCCCAGCGTCTGCTCGGCGTCGGGCACCACCTCGACGACCAGCGCCTCGGGCCGATCATCCAGCGCGTCAAAATCCTCCGCCGCGCCCACCCGAACATAGCCAAGCTGCCACATCGCCGCCCACGCCTCAAAGCTGTGCCCGTGCGCGTTGGTGATGACCTCCATCTCGGGCACCCCGAGTCCGCGCAGACTCGCCACCCGGCTGAAAATCTTCCCCCCGCCGTTGTTGATCACTACCAGACGCCGCCCGACTTTCACCGCCTGCTCTAGCAGCGCGGGCGCCGCCAGGTCGTATAGCGTTGTTAGGTCGCCGAACACCCCCCAGGCGCCGGGATCATCCGCGGAGGTGCCAAGCCAGGTGGAAAGCTGGCCGTCGATGCCGTTGGCGCCGCGCGCGGCATGCACCGCGGCGTAAGGATGCTGGACTTGGGCAAACATCCCCCATTCCCGCACCGGCAGGCTGTTGCCCAAAAAAACGCCGCTGCCCGTGGCCGCATAACCCGAGAGCGTGCGCAGCAGCCCGGGTTCGCTGTCGGGCCAGGCTTCCAACAGTTCGTCGACAATCGCGCGGCGCCGCGTCGAAGCGGGGAAATGGTCAAGCACATCGCCAACCTCGCCGACGCTGCCAAGGCCACGGATGACGCGACCAACATCCCCAACAATCACCGTGCTTGGGCGCGCAAGGCCCGAGAACCCCGAGCGCGTCACGGAAAACACCTGGATTTCCGGCCGATCCTCAAGATCGCGCCAGAAGCGCCCCACCGGCACATCGCCTAACCGCAGGATCTTGGCTGGCGGGTTGCTGGCCAGAAGCAAATCGCCGTCGGTTAGTGCAAGCCTGCCTAGCGCTTCGCGCAGGCCGCTGGCGGCATCGGCGACAACCGGAGCGCCAAGCTGCACGAGGAAATGGAAAACCTCCTCGCAGTCCTGGGTGTCGAGCCCGCCGAGCATGACGACCAGGCCGCGGAAAACGTCCTTGCGCAAAAAGGTGGCAAGACCGGCGGTTTCAAACGGGGTCCTCTGCGGGACAAACTCCACGGGTTGGCCAAGCGGCGGGTCGGCCTCGCCCATCTCCCCAAGGCAGACGTTGAGGTGCCACGGGCAGCGGCCGTCCCAGCCGCCAAACAGCCCTTCGGCGATCTCGCCGGTGATGTCGTTAGACCCACCAACATATTTACCGAAAATCCCGGGCTGTTGGATTGCCTGCGGCGCTCCGCTACCCCGGTAGCCCGCAGGCCTGTCGGCGGAGACCACGACTAACGGACGGCCCTGATAGTGTGCCTCGATGACCGCCGGCAAAAGCTCGGCAACCGCCGTGCCGCTGGTGGTGACCACCGCGCACGGCCGCCCGGAAACCATCGTGCGCCCGAGGGCAAAAAACCCGGCCGAGCGTTCCTCAAAATGCGCCCACACCCGCACGCCCTCCGCACGCAGCAGAGCCACGACGAGCGCCGCGTTGCGCGCCCCCGCACACACCACGTACTCATCAATGCCGCGCCCGAAGCACGCGCCCAAAACTCCCCTGACCAGCATCCGACTCATTGCAGCTCCAGCCATCGCAGACTCCAGCGCCCCCGGCAAGGCGCAGAAACTTGCACGGCCGCGCCTTGCATCCCCCGCCCCAGCCCGCAAAGCTCAGGCCATGGCCCTGCCCCGCTTCCTTGCCACGCCGTTTTTGCTCTTTGCCTGCGCCCTGCTTGCCGCCGCCCAAACGCCGCCCACTCCCGCCAAACCCGCATCGAGCGTCCCGTCCGCCGCCCCCACGCCTAGCGACCCCGCCCTGCGCAACGCGCCTGCCGCCATGCAGACGCTTGAAACCCTCCAAGTCGCCATCACCAACCTGCGCGAGCAGCTGCGCATCCAGCGCTCACTGCTGGGAAAATCCCAAATCGAGAGCGAGCGCCTTGCCATCACCGCCACCATCGACGACCTCGCCCTCCGCGTCTCCCAACTCGAACGCGACTTCCGCGCCGTGGCCACCGGCATCGACCTCGCCGAGTTCCAATCCGGCGCCGAACAAAACTTCCAATGGAACCAGCAGATTCAGGAACTCCTCCAGCCGCTTCTCAGCGAGATGCGCCAAGCCACCTCCGAATCGCGCGAAATGGAAATCCTCCGCAACATCGTCAGCGCCTTGGAACGACGCCGCGCCCTGGCAATGCGCGCCAACTCCAATGTCACCAGCCTGCTAGCACGCTCGGAAAATCCCGCACTCACCAACTCCCTCAAGCTCGAGCTCGCAACATGGCAAACTTATCTGGCCGAAACCCAGGGCCAGCTCGAGGCCACCCGCTATCAGTTAGCGGAGCGGGTGGCCGCCAACCCTTCCGTCTTCAACCGCATTTCGGGCTCGTTCGCGAGCTTCTTCCGCAGCCGCGGCATGAACCTGCTTATCGCGCTTGGCATCTTCGTTGGCGTCATTGTCGTCTCGCGCAGGATCCACCAGCTTGCCCACCGCCGCGCCGCGCGGCGCAAGTCCGAGTCGGGCTTCTCGCTGCGCCTGTTGAACCTGATCTTCTACGGCGTGGTCATCGCCGGGGCGATCTTCGCCGCGCTTGTTAGCCTCTATCTGGCCGACGACTGGGTGCTGCTCACCCTTGCGGTGATTTTCCTCATCGCCATCGCTTGGGGACTGAAGAACACCATCCCCAGCATGATCGAGCAGATCCGCACACTGCTCAATCTTGGCAGCATCCGCGAAGGCGAGCGGGTCATCTACGCCGGCCTGCCGTGGAAGGTCGGCCCGCTCAACATCTTCACTCATCTAACAAACCCATCCCTGGAAGGCGCCATCGTCCGCCTGCCGATCCGCGAGCTTAAGGAAATGATCTCCCGCCCCTGGGCACCCTCCGAACTGTGGTTCCCCTGTGAAAAGGATGACTGGGTGATACTCGCGGACGGCACCTACGGCAAGGTGGTCCAACAAAACCCAGACTTCGTCCAGGTCATCCAGCTTGGCGGCATCCGTAGAACCTATCCGACCTCCAGCTTCCTTGACCAAAACCCGCAGAATCTGTCTCACAACTTCAGGGTGGCGCTCATCTTTGGCGTCGACTACCGCCACCAGACGAATGCCACGCGGGAAATCCCGGAGCTCTTGAAAATGGACATTCAAGCGGGACTCATCGGGCTGTTAGGTGCCGCCGCGGTCCTGAGCCTGCGGGTGGAGTTCTCGGCAGCCGCCTCATCGTCCTTGGAATTCGAGATCATGGCCGACTTCTGCGGCGAGCTGGCCCCGCGCTACCGCTTCCTGCGGCGCAGCCTCCAGTCCCTTGCGGTGGAGTCGTGCAACCGCCACGGCTGGACCATTCCGTTCAACCAGATCACCGTCCATCAGGCCGCGGCTTCCTAGGGATGCTGCTAACAGCAATGAGGAATGCGGCGGTTCCCGGAGCGGCGTTGAGTCCATGGCAGCGCACCGCGCAGTATTCCTTGGGTGGCAGGCCCGCGGCCCAGGCGATGACCGCGTCCGCTTCCGCGTCACCACCCTCGTGGCCGGGGTAGCAAACAATCGTGATTCCGCCACCCGGACGCAAGAGCCCAAGCGCGGCGGCCAGGGCCGGCAGCGTCTCCTCCCTGCGGGTGGTCACTGCCTTGTTAGCGCCCGGCAGATAGCCGAGGTTGAACATCGCGGCTGCTAGGCCGGGCCCAACATAACCGGGGAGCGCGGCGTGGCTTTCCTCATGCAGCTCGGCGCTCTGCCCGGCCGCCTGCAGCCGCTGCCGGGTGGCAGCAAGCGCCGCGGCCTGCACGTCAAAGCCGACGACCCGGCCAGTGGGACCGACCAGTTTTGCCAAAAACAGCGTGTCGTGGCCATTGCCGACCGTGGCGTCCACCACCGTGTCGCCAGGCAGCACCCAGCCCGCCACCAATGCGCGCGCTACACCCAGGGGATCGGGTTTCATTGGTTCAGGCTCTCAAGGGTGAGCTCCGCATCAATGGGTGCATTGTCTAGCAGCCAAGCCGCCAGGCTCGCTGCCGTGCCCGGCGCGTAGAGCGCACCCTTCGATCCGAGGCCGTTGAAAATGATGACCTGCCCCCGCCCCGGCAGCGGACCGATGACTGGCTGGCTCTGCCGCACAATCGGCCGGATTCCCGCCACATGCTCAAGAACCTCAAACGGCAGGTCCAGCAATCCGGTAACCAGCCGCTCGACCCACGCGCGCCCGACCGCCGTTGGCCCGCCATCCAGCAGATCCCACTGATAGGGCGCGCCAGCCTTGTAGCGCTGGTTGCCCACAGGAACCAGCCAGCCGCCATTGCCCACGACCAGCCGCGGCTCATCCAGGCCGGGGATGGCAAGGGTTAGAATCTCACCCTTCGCGCAGCGTGAGGGCAGGCAACTGGCCATTCCGCCCAACAATCCAACAGCACCCTCGCAGAAAACGCTGCGCTCCGCGGTGACTCCAGCCACCTCGCCTGTGGCGTCGGCCGTGGCTTGGCGGTAGCGCCCATGGCGGCGGAAAAACTCCTTGGAGGCGGCGATGAAACCGGGCGAATCGAGCCGTGCGGCACCGGCAATTTCCCATGCTTGTTCGCCGCGCCATGGCGGCGCAAGTGCCACCTCCCGCTGCGCCAGCTCGCAGCCCGCCATCTTTGCCTCCACCTTGGCCCGCTCACTGGCTCCAAACAGGCGCGCCACCGCCAGCTCATGAAAGAACACCCCTCCCCCTAACAATGGCTCCACCTGCCGGTAGAATTCCCGCGCCGCGGCGAAAAACTCCGCATAGCGCCAGCTCATAGTCCACGATTTCCCCGTCACCGGATTGATGAGCCCCGCAGCCACTTGGCTGCTTGCCGGGCCGCATTCGCGGTCGACCAACAAGAACTCCGCGCCGCGATGCCACAGCTCCCACGCCAAGCAGGTGCCCGCAAGTCCCTGCCCTACGATGAGTGTTTCAACTGCCTGCATTGCAAGCGCAAGGCGATGCCCAGAGGCCGCCGCGGTCAAGCGCGATCCGCCTGGCAGCCTATTCCAACAATGCCTGCAGCTCCCAGGTCCCCTTGGCCTTCGGCGTGCCCGGGCCGTTGTAGCCTAGCAGGCGATAACCCTTCGGCGTGTTCTTCTTCGCTCTCAGGGCGGCCTCCAGGGCGGTCTTTGCCGTTGTTAAGTTGGCCTCCGAATCCGGGCCCTGCCATGTGTAGCCGAGCACCTTGGCTGCCGCCACATCGCGCACCTCGAGGTTCTCCCCGGTCGCTCCCACGGCACCGACCTGCGGGTTCTTGTAGAGAAATCCCATTCCGGAACGTTCCATCGAGCCGTCCTTGGGCTCCATGCCCATCTCGACCGGAGCGGTCATCGGGATGTCGTTCTTCTTGATGTGCATGAACAAGCGCCAAAACGCCGTGGTCTGTCCCTTGCCGGTGGTGAAGGCCGCACGATACGCGGGGTAGGATTTCTCACTCACCTCGTTGTACGGCCCCGGCGCAGGCCAGCCATCCGGCAGCGCGGCCTCCGCCACATACGCCGGCGGTCCGGCCGGCTCCTGCGAGGTGGCACACCCGCCGAGGGCTGCTAACAAGATGCCGACCAAGTACTTCATAGTGCATGAAAACCCCAACAGGCGGATTATCAAATGGTTTTTTCCGCCTTGAGCAGATAGGCCGGAACCCAGCCTTGCTCACCCTGCGGATTGGAACACCAATGCCAGCCGTGGATGTGGCGCAAGGATTCTAGCTGCTCACCGCGCTTCACGGAGAGCACCCGCGGGTCATAGGCTTCCAACACGGCATGACGCCCTTCGCCGAGGGGCTCGAGGATTTCCTCCGGGACATAGCCCGTCCGGCCGCGGCGGTCCTCGGCCCATACCCACCCGGGCCACACCCGGTCGGACGGCCCCACGGTGACCTCGTCGCCGGGTTGCAACTCTAGCGGATGGACGTCGCGGTCCTCGTAATCGGCATTGGCACTGAATCGACTGCTCACGGGGCGGAGCCTAACCAACCCGGCCGCCGCATGCAACCGCCCAAGCCGCCGTTCTAACTGAGGCGCAGCAGCGCGGCGTATGCGCCGTCGGTTCCGTCGCGCTGCGGCAGCACGCTCAGGCTGCCCTCGAGGCGCAGCTGCGGGTGCTCGTCTAACACCCGGGCGATGAGCTGCTCGTTCTCCTCCGGGTCAATCGAACAGGTCGAGTAGACCAGCCGTCCGCCGGCCTTCAGGCATGGCAGGGTGTTGCTGATGATGGCGCGCTGGATGTCGGCAAGCAGCGTGATGTGCTCCGGCTGCAGGCGCCAGCGCGCGTCAACCCGGCGGCGCAGGACGCCGGTGTTAGAGCACGGCACATCCAGCAGGATGGCGTCAAACTTGGCCACCATGTTAGCTGGCGCCGGCTGGATCCAGTCGTGGCATTGGACGCGGACTTCCGAGCGGTGGAGGCGCTCGAGGTTTTCGCGCAGGCGCGGGAGACGCTTTTCGTTCGAGTCGGTACAGACCAGTTCGCCCATGCCGGCGAGTTTTTCGGCGATGAGTGCGGCCTTGCCGCCGGGAGCGGCGCAGGCGTCGAGGATTGATTCGCCGGGCTGTGGAGCAAGCAGTTCAACCGAGTGGCGGGTGGCCGGGTCTTGGATGTAGAGGCGGCCTTCGGCGAGCGGGGCAAAGGGGACTGGGCCGTTGACGCGGTAGAAGCCGGGGACGCCGTCGAGCGCGCTCATGCTGGGAGGAAGATTCTCACAGGTGCCGATGACGCGGGCGAAGGTTTCCGCGGGCTGGTTGTCCCAGGCCATCAGGGCGACGGTCTCCTCCAGACTCCAGAGCGCTCTCCAACGGTTAAACATCCAGTCCGGGTGCGAGTAGGCAACCGCGGGCGGGAGGTTAGGGAGGTCGTCGATGAGTTCCTTGCGCTGGGCCGCGGCGCGGCGCAGGACAGCATTGATCAGGCCGCGCACGGCGCGCTTGCCCGCTTCCACTGTTTCGAACACGGCCGCATGGTCGGGCAAATTCAAAATCAGCAGCTGGCACAGACCCACCCGCAGGATGTCCCGGGTTTCATGGTCAAGCTTGCCGCTGCGCAGCTTGCCGATCCAGTGGTCTAACAGCCGGCGGTTGCGGATGACGCCCAGGACAATCGCGTTGAGAAGCCCGCGGTCGGCGGAGGAAAGCTGCTGGCGCTGCGCGTGGCGTTCCACCAGCGCCTCGGCATAGGCATGGCCCTTGGACCATGCGCGAAGGGTCGAGACGGCGGCGCGGCGGGTTTGATCCATAGAGGGATCTAGCAAATGCCCCGCCGGGGTCAATGCCAGCCCGACAATTCAACCTAACCAATTCTCCGCCGGACCCGCAAAAAAAACCGGCCCGCCGCCTGCTGCGGGGGCCGGATGCCTGATGTACAGCGGCTTAGCGTGTTCCAGTGCCGCCGGTTTGGTCGGCGCTCTGAGTGATGTTGCCACCCACCTTCTGCAGGTCCTGACCGAATCCGCGCGACGTGTTGCACGAGGAAAATCCGCCAAGGCCAACAACTGCGGCCGCCAATGCAATGAGTCTGATCGTTTTCATGGTGCTCTATGTTAGACTCACCGGCCCGCTTGGCAAGGGATTCATCGGAGTTAAAATCCTTGGAAAGCAGCGGCCGGGAAAGTACCCCCGGGCACGATGGCGGCTACGGACATCCAGTGGAACTACCCGGCGGACCTGCCGGTGGCCCAGCGGCGCGAGGAAATCCTCGCGGCGTTGCGGACCCACCGGGTCGTCGTCGTGGTCGGTGACACCGGCAGCGGCAAAACCACCCAGCTGCCCAAGATGGCCTTGGAAGCCGCCGGTGAGCAGCGTGGTTCCATCGGCTGCACCCAGCCGCGCCGGATCGCGGCGGCCAGTGTGGCGCGCCGGGTTGCCGAGGAGATGAAATGCGAGCTTGGCAGGCTCGTGGGCTATCAGGTTCGCTTTGACGACCGGACTTCCCGCGACACGCGCCTGAAGTTCATGACCGACGGCATCCTGTTAGCCGAGACCCAGGGTGACCCGGACCTGCGCAAGTACCACACGCTCATTTTGGATGAGGCGCACGAGCGCAGCCTGAACATCGATTTCCTGCTAGGCTACCTGCGCCAACTGCTAGTCCGGCGGCGCGACCTGCGGCTGGTGATTTCCTCGGCGACCCTGGATGCCGGGGCGTTTGCGGAATTTTTCGCGGCGGTTGTTGGGGAGGTTCCGGTCATCCAGGTGGAAGGGCGGATGTTTCCGGTGGATGACTACTACCTGCCGCCCTACAACGACGAGGAACTCAGCAGCCACGTGGCGCGGGCCGTCGAGTGGATTGGCGAGGTTGACCGCCGCGGTGACATTTTGGTGTTTCTGCCCGGCGAGCGAGAAATCCGCGACTGCGCGGAATTGTTGGAGGGCCGCGGCTTTTCCAACACTGAGGTGCTGCCGCTCTTTGCCCGCCTCGGCATGGCCGAGCAGCAGCGGATCTTCACCCTATCGGGCAACCGCCGCCGGATCGTGCTGGCCACCAACGTTGCGGAAACCTCCCTAACCATCCCGGGGATTGTCTACGTGGTCGACACCGGGATTGCGCGGGTGAGCCGGTGGATTCCCGGCCGCGCCGTCCAGCGCCTGCAGATCGAACCGGTCTCCCAGGCAAGCGCGCGCCAGCGCCGCGGCCGCTGCGGACGGGTCAGCGAAGGGATCTGCGTGCGACTTTATGCCGAGGAGGATTTCACCGAGCGGCCGGAGTTCACCGACCCGGAGATCCGCCGCAGCTCGCTTGCCGGGGTCATCCTGCGCATGAAGGACCTCCACCTGCCGGAAATCTCCGAGTTCCCGTTTCTCGATCCCCCCTCGCCCAAAAACATCGCCGAGGGCTACCGCGCTCTGCGCGAGGTCGGCGCCTTGGACAAACACAAGGATCTAACTGATGTTGGGCGCCGCCTCGCGCGCCTGCCCGTCGACCCGCGCCAGGGCCGGATGCTCATTGAGGCGGAGAAGACCGGGTGCCTGGCGGAATTGTTAGTCATTGTGGCCGGGCTGAGCGTGCCTGATCCGCGGGAGCGCCCGGCGGAGAAGCAGGCCGAGGCGGATCGTGCGCAGGCACGGTGGCGCGATGGCGAGTCGGACTTTTCCGGGCTGCTGCGGCTGTGGCTGGATCTTGGTCCGCTGCGCCAGGGTCGCGGATGGCAGCGCAACAAGCTGCGCAAGTTCTGCCGCGACCATTTTTTGAACTTCAAGCGTCTAACCGAGTGGGACAATTTGCATGACGAGATCGCCAGCGTGGCGAGCCGGGACATGCAATGGAAGCTGCCGCGGCTCGCCGGGGAGTTCGCCAAGTTGATGCCCTACGAGGTGATCCAGCGCGCTGTGCTTGCGGGCGTGCCGCGCCAGTTCGGATTGTGGAACAAGGAGAGCCGCGCGTACCGCTCGGCCGGCGGCGGCGAGTTTGCCATTTTTCCCGGCTCGGGCGTGTTCAACGCGAAGAAGCGCCCGGAGTGGATCCTTGGATTTGAGATCGTTGAAACCTCGCGGCTGTGGGCGCGCCGCGCCGCGCGCATCGATCCGGCCTGGGTTGAGCTCGTCGCCCCTCACCTGTGCCGCCATCGCTATGGACACGCCGAGTGGGACGCCAAACAGGGCGCGGTCTATGCCAAGGAGACCGTGATCTGCGGCGGACTGCCGATCATCACCAACCGCCCCGTCCACCTCGGACGCATCGACCCGGCCGCGGCTCGGGAAATCTTTATCCGCGACGGGCTGCTAGGTGGCGGCCTAACCACGGAGTGCGATTTTTTGCGGCATCTAGCGGATTTGCGCGAGCAGGTCGGCGCGCTGGAACAAAAACTGCGGCGCCCCGACGGGCTGTGGTCGGACGAGGCTGTGTTTGAATTTTTCAACCAGCGCATTCCTGCGGGGATGTGTACGGCCAAGGCCTTCCACCAGTGGCGCAGCGCCCATGAGGACACTCTCCATCCGGCCCTGGAGGAGGTTATCTGGGAGGATCCGGGAGCACTCGATCTAACCGGCTACCCGGACCAACTGGATGTTGGCGACCAGAGCTGGCCATTGTACTACCACACGGCGCCGGGCGAGCGCGATGACGGCGTCACCGTGGGCGTGCACGTCGACGAGCTGGCTCGCTTCCCCGGCTGGTTGCTTGAGTGGGGGGTGGCCGGGCAGCTGCGCGAGCGGATCCAACTGTTAATTCGGAGCCTGCCGAAGGATTTCCGGGTCGCCTGCCAGCCGGTCAACGCGGCGGTGGATGCCTTCGCCGGGGAATGGGAGGGTGCCGAGCCGGTGCGCGGGCTGCTAGCCGAGCTGGCGGGATTTCTCACCAAGCGGACGCGCCTGCCGATCGACGCTGGAATGTTTGAGCCGGAGCGCCTGCCCGAGGAACTGCGGATGAAACTCTGGGTGTGTGACGACGAGGGCGAGGAGCTTGCGTTCGGCCCCGATGCAAGCGTGCTGCGCAACAAGCTGGCCATCACCCTGACCGAGCGCTTCGAGGCGGCTGCGGGTGCCGAGTGGGAGCGCCAGGGAATGCTTCGTTGGGATTGCGAGTCGCTGCCTCAATGCATTGAGGCGGGCAGTGGCAAGGCGTTTCCCGCGCTGGTGGATGAGGGGAAATCCGTCGGGGTTAGATGTTTCGCCAATCCGCTGGAGGCGGCCGAGGCGCACCGCGCCGGCTGCGTGCGGCTGCTATGCCTGGCCGAGCCCGCGGCCATGAAATACGTCGCGGAGAAGTTTCCGATGGACCCTGCCGCGCGGATCCACCTGCGGGTGTTAGGGGCTGGGGGCGCGGGCATTGACGAGCTTGTGCGGGTTGCCGGCGAGGGCGCGCTTGGCCGGCTGCCGCGGGATGCTGAGGCGTTTGCCGTCGCCAGCCGCGAGGCCCGCGCCAACTGGCATGCCGCCGCAGCCAAAGTCGGCAGCTCGCTGGGTGCAGCGATTGGCATTTCCCGCGAGCTCGACGAGTGGCTCGCCGCGCATGCCGCCGACCGCCATCTTGGCGCGGTCGTCGAGGATCTGCGCGAGGAGCTTGCCTGGCTCTGGCGCCCTGAGTTCGCTTGGCGTGCCGGCTTCTCGCGCAGCATCGACTATGAGCGCCACCTGCGTGCCATCCGATCGCGCCTCGGCCGCATCGCCAGCCTGCCGTTAGTCAAGGACCTCGAGAAAATGCAGCGCGTCCGCTACTGGTGGAACCCTTGGATCAAGGCGTGGACCGCCGAGCCTAACAACCCGGGGCTGTGGGAGGCCGGATGGTTGCTAGAGGAGCTGCGCATCTCGCTGTTCGCCCCGGACGTGCCGGTGCGCGGCAAGATCTCCGAGAAGATCATCGAGGCGCGCTTTGATGTGCTGGGGCTTTAGGCCTCAGCGCGGCACCCAGGAATGGGCCGCCCAGAAGCGCGCAAGGTCGGCGTGGCTGCCGTTGAACGCGTTGTGTTCCAGCGGCCGGTCCATGCTGCCGAAATAGGACGGGGCGCGCCATGGACCGTTGCAGAATGGCTGGGCCACCGAACAACGGGCACGGCGGTTCCACTCGACCCCGGCGTACTGCCACATGGCCCAGTCTTTCCAGATGCCGTAGGCGCGCATGAGGTCGCGCGGGCTGGCGTAGTGCTCGTTAGAGTAGAGGGCAATCCAGTACGGGCACTGGCGAATCCGGGCTTTTTGCGCCGGCGTCGCGCTGCTCAGGGTGGCGCGCAGGCGGGCGCTGTTTTCCAGATAGATTACGGGCAGCACGCCGGTGGTTGCTTCAATCCGGTTGATGAAACCCACGATGTCCGCCGGGCTGGATTGTTGGTCGAAGTCGCCGACTAACAGAATTGGCTGGCCTGGTGCCTGGGTCCTGCCGATCTGGCGCAGGCGGGCGACGTACTGGTCAGCCTGCCAGACGGGATCGACGTTTTTGAGGACAAAATAATACGAGCCAAGGAGCATGTTCTCGCGGTGGGCGGAGGCGAGGAAGGAGGCGAACTTGGTGTCCTGCTCGCGGCCCTTGCCGACGCGGGCGATCAGACCTGAGGCGCCGTTGCGCTTGAGGGCACTGACGTTGTGCTCGGAAAACGAGTCCCCGTTGCGCTGCCGCTCCTTCGGGTCATAGGAGGAAACATTGATGACCTTGGGTGCCGCAGCCAAGCCGGTCCGCGGGAAGCCGCCGCCAGCCGCGCTGCCTCCCGCGGCACCGCTGGCGCCGCCCCCTGCGTTTGAGCAACTGGAGAAAAGCAGCCCAGCAGCCAGTCCAAGGGTGGCGGTGAAAATAACAGGGAAACGCATGATCGAAGAAAGCCCGCATCGGCATCCCGCGCAAGAATCTAACCCGAACAACACCCCTTCACGCGTCTTCCATCTCGGCGCGCTCGGTGCGCAGGGCGATGAGCCAGAACAACAGGGCCCAAGCCGCCCCGAGCGCCCAACCGGCAAGCACATCAGTTGGCCAGTGGACGCCGAGGTAGACGCGGCTAGCGCCCACGGCAAGGGTTAGCAGCACTGAAAGACTGACGATGTAGATCTTCACCCTCCGCCCAGGAAGAGCACTTGCAAGCATCAGCCCGAGAGTTAGATAGACGATGGCCGCCATCATCGAGTGGCCGCTGGGGAAGCTTGCACTCATGACTTCCGCCTGATGGGAGATGAGATCCGGGCGCGGCCGGTCAAAGCTCTGTTTGAGCGCCATGGAGAACATCGCCCCGCCGAGCACCCCGGCTGCGATGAGTAACGACAGCCGCGTTTTCCCCAACAGGATGACCAGGCCCATCACTGCGACGGTTAGGCCGGCGAGCACGGTCGCGCCGCCAAGAGCGGTGATGTCGCGCGCGGCCTCCTTGAGGCGCGGCGGTCCGATCGGTTCGGCGGTGTCGCCGGGCGTGCGCATGCTCAGGAGAATTGCGCTGTCCAGCGAGCGTGGCTCAGCCTCGCGCACCTCTTCGGCGACCCCAAGAAAGACCCAGAGGCTTGCGGCGACCACTAACAAGATCGCGGTGACCAGGGGCTCACGTCGCAGACGGAGCAAGGCTCTTCCCGGTATTTTCAGCACGCGGCGCATCGCGGCAGGATCAAGGTTTGGCCCGCGGGATGGCGCTGAAGCTTCCCTCCAACCTGACGGCATGGCCGTTAGGGTTGTGATCCTGCAAGGTGGCGCTGAAGGATCCATCGACCTTGGTGGCCTGGCGTTCAGAGGCGATGGTGACTTGGGCGTCATGGGCTGAGTCGCCGCCAAAGCTGCCGGCGGAACGTCCTGCGGGAGTGTAGGTGATGTTGACCTCCTCAGCCTTGCTGGACGGATAAGGGCGGGGACTCAAAGTCAGCTCCGTGCAGAGGATGACCATGTCGAGCTTCGACCCGTCGGCTGCGCGGGCCTCCAGGACATGGGCGTATTCCTTGGAGTCGAAGGCCTGATCCACATGGTAGTGGATGCTGGCCGCTTCCCACGAGCGCCCATCAAGAGTGGCCACTAACTGAGGGGGACCGTTGCTGGGGATGGATTTCGGGCTGACGAGCAGCGTGGCCGGCGGGCCTTCGGAATGGGTTTTTTTGTCTTGCTGCTCATTGCAAGAACTCAGCAGCAGGGCCGCGAAGGTGGCGGCAAGAAGGGGGGTGATGGGAGACATGATCTGGCAGGGATGGAGGTGCTAGAGTTGTGGAAGGCCTAGGTCGGTCTCGAGCAAACTCTCGGCGGGAGGGGCCGGGGCTTGCGGAGCGAGCTGTTTCTCAAGCTCACTGGAGCGCTTTTCAAAGAATTCGCGTGCGCGCAGGGCATCCTGATAGAGGCTCTGGAGGCTGGCATGCTCGGCGGCTGATGGAGTGTTGGCGTAGTCGGCTAGACGCGCATTGGCCTCGGCGAGGTTGTTTTCCAAGGCGGCGGTGCGGGCGGCGGCGATTTCCGCGCCGCGCTGCAGGATTTCGCTCTCTGCACCGGGCAGGCCGGAGTTGACCTGCTGTTTGAGGGCGCTGAGTTGCTTGGACATGGCTAGCAGCTCCCTCTGTGCCTGCAGCACTTTGTTAGTCGCGGCGGCTATCTCGGCGTCCTTGGCATCAAGGAGGCGCTGCATGTCGGCAGCATGAGCGGCGAGAGTATTGGCGTCTGCTGCGATGCGCTTGGCCACCTCGTGTTGGGATTCACCAGCGCTTGTCGCTTGCGGCGAGGCTGGTGCCGCTTGCTTGAGCGGCTGCAGGTTGAGTGCGACCAGTTCGCGGTTGAGTTCAGCGCGCTCCGCGTCGATGGCCGCTTGAAGGTCGGGCGTGGCCGGTTCGGCCGTGGGTTTGGGGAGCAGGTCGGGCCGGACTTGGACAAGGATCAGGGCCAAGAGGAGTGCGATAATCAACAAGCCGACAAGCAGGCTTTTGCCCTGGCCATGAGCCGGGGAGGCGGCGTCAGCGGCATCGGCCTCATCGGGCGGCAAGGAAGGATTGGCAGGCATTGGTGGCAACGATGGGACTGGCTAGCAGCGCATGTCAAAAATCAAACTGCGCGGGAGCCGCTAGAAGCGACCAATTCGAGCAGCTGCTCGGGGGTGTCAATCAGATAGTTGGGTTCCTCGCGCTCCAGCGAGGCGCGCGAGTTGAATCCCCAGGTGACAGCCGCCATGGCGACCCCTGCCTTTTTTGCGGCGCGGATGTCGCGGATTTCGTCCCCGACGTAGAGCATTTCCTCGCCGCGGATAGAGAATGTTTTCTGGATTGCGCGCAGGTGCTTGGCTTTCCCGGAAAGCTTGGAGGTCGAGCTAACAAAGCGGAACAACTCGGTGAGTGAATGGGAGGCGAGGAAGATCTCGACGTTGGAGGCGGTGTTGGAGGTGAGGATGCCAAAGCAATGGGCGCGGTCGCGCAGGATGGGAAGCAGTGCGGCCATGCCTGGGATGAGGGGGATGCCGCCGATGTTAGCCCGGAGCAGGGAAGTGGCGCGCACGAGCAAGATGGGCACGCGGTGTTTGGGGATGCCGAGGTGGGAGAGCAGCTCCTTGAGTGAGAAGTGCCGCAGAGCGGGGACCTCCTCGGCCTCGACTTGGCGCAGGGCGTATTCGATGGCCAGGTGGTTGTAGACCCTGCGCGCCTCGTCAAGGGTGTCGGCAATGGTGCCGTCAAAGTCAAAAATCACCGAGCGGTAGGTCATCGCCAGCGACTCTATCGCGGCGGCGGGAATGAAGGAAGCCCGGGCGGAAAAAAGCTTCGCCGCGCTGGCGGTGGAAGGCAAGAGTCCCTCGCCCATGAAAATCGCTGCGCCACGTCTCGGTGTTCTCGTCCTCACAGCCGTGGCTGTCCTGCTAGGTGCCTGTGAAAAGCCTCAGGAGCCACCGGCCTTGCGCGTGGCACCGGCGGCCGGGGCCACTCAGGCGGCGGCTCCAGGGCGGCTGATTTTCCGTATCACATTGGACCGGGACCTTGCGCCGCAGGGGGCTAGCGGGCGTCTGCTGGTTTTCATGAGCGCGGCCGAAAAGCCGCAGAAATCCCTCGGCACGGGATTTATTCCGGGTGGCACCTGGTTAGCGGCTGTCGAGCTAACGCATTTGGGCGCCGGCGAGACGCACGTGTTTGACCCGGATACGCTGGCCTATCCCCACCCCTTCTCGGCGGCCAAGCTTGGAAACTACCAGGTCATGGCGCTGCTCGACGTGGACCACAGCTACGCTTACAGCGGCGAGGGGCCTGGCGATCTGAAGAGCTCCGTGCTTGCGGTGGCCAATCTTGACCCGGCTGCAGCGGCACCGGTGGATCTAACGCTATCGAAAGTCAATGCGGTGGAACCCGCTCCGGCTGACACGGAGGACATCAAACTGGTGGAGTTCACCAGTTCCGCACTGAGCGACTTCTGGGGCCGGCCGATCCGGATGCAGGCAGGCGTGGTGCTGCCGCCTGGCTACGCGGGAAAGGCTAACAACCGTTATCCGACCGTCTATCACCTGCATGGGTTCAGCGGCGACCACCGGGAGGCCTGGGGGAAGGGCGCGGTGGTGAGCAAGGCGATGAGCGAGGGGAGAATGGCGCCGATGATTCACGTGTTTCTCAACGCCTCCTGCCCAAGTGGTGCCCATCAGTTTGCGGACTCGGCCAACAACGGGCCATGGGGCCGGGCTTTAACAGAAGAGTTCATCCCGCACCTTGAAGAGAAATTCCGCACCAGCGGGACAGCGCGGGGCCGCTTCCTAACAGGCCATTCGTCCGGCGGCTGGGCATCGCTGTGGCTGCAGGTGACCTATCCGGAGTATTTTGGCGGCGCGTGGTCGAGTGCGCCGGATCCGGTGGATTTGCGCAGCTGGACGGGGATTGATGCGACGCCGGGGACGCGTGACAATGCCTACCATGAGCCGGATGGCAGTCCGAAGCAGCTGGTCCGCAACGGGTCGGAGTGGCTTGCGAGTATTGAGCAATTCGCCGGTCAGGAAGAGGTGACCGGAGACTATGGCGGGCAGTTTGCGTCGTTTGAATGGGTTTGGAGCCCGCGCGGGCAGGACGGCCGGCCGATGAAGTTGTTCAACCGGCGCAGTGGCGAGCTTGATCCGGAGGTTGTCGCGGCCTGGCAAAAGTTCGACATCCGCCTGATTCTGGAAACCAACTGGGCCACCCTGGAGGCGAAGCTGAAGGGGAAACTCAACATCTTCTGCGGCGAGCTGGATACCTTCCGCCTGGACGAAGGGGTGCGCCTGCTGGCCGGGTTTCTTGCCGCCAAGGGCAGCGACGCGGTATGTGAGATTGTCCCGGGGCGCAGCCATGGCGACCTCTACAAGCCCTATCAAACATACCCCCAGGGTTTGGCCATTAGGATCGACCGGGAGATAACCGCGGCCTACGCGGCGGCAATGGAGCCGGGCGCTGAGCCGGCACCCGCGCAGTGATGGGCAGGTGTCGAGGTTCAGGGCTGTTTATTCGCTGGGCGATTGGGAGGCTTCGAGTGTCGGACAAGGGCTGGATTGATGCCGCATCGAAGTGGGTGAGGTAGGTGATTGGCCGTGGTTGGGTTTGGTGCCTACCATTGATCCCCGGTTCGCTGCTAGGATTCGTCGGGGTTGAAGACGTTCCTTTCGGCGAAGGTCCGCCGCAAGCTGGCGCAACCGCCATCGCTCCCCAATCTAACCGCCGACCAGCGGCAGGTTGGGGTTGATGTCTGTTGTTAGGTCGGACGCCTCGCCGCGGCGCAGGCGCAGCAGGGCGACATAGGCGATCATGGCGGCGTTGTCGGTGGCCAAGGCCGGGCTGGCGATGCGCAGCTCGTGGCCGGCGTGGACGCAGGCGCGGGTGAGGGCGGCGCGCAGGGCGCGGTTGCACGAGACGCCGCCAGAGAGACTAACGACACGGTGGCCGGTCTGTTGGGCGGCGCGCAGGGTTTTGGTGACGAGGATTTCGATGACCGCGGCCTGGAAGGAAGCACACAGGTCGGCGATGCGCTCGGGCGGTGCCTGGCCGGTGGCCGGGTTCAGATCAGTTAGCGTGTAGAGCACGGAGGTCTTGAGCCCGGAAAAGGAGAAATCCAGATGCGGATCGCGCAGCATCGAGCGCGGAAAGGCGAAGGCCGCCGGATCACCAGCGCGCGCGTGCTTCTCGATTTCCGGCCCGCCGGGGTAGGTCAAGCCCAACATTTTGCCCACCTTGTCGAAGGCCTCGCCCGCGGCGTCGTCGCGGGTGCGGCCCAACAATCGGTAGGATCCGAGGTCGGCGACATCGACTAACATCGTGTGGCCGCCCGAGACGATGAGGGCGAGGTGGGGAACCGGTCCGCCGGGCAAGTCGAGGAAGGGCGAGAGGAGGTGGCCCTCCATGTGGTTGACGGCCAGGAAGGGCTTTTGGGCGGCCAGGGCAAGGGCCTTGGCGGTGGTGTTGCCGATGAGGAGTGAGGAGGCAAGACCCGGGCCGGCGGTGGCGGCGAAGGCATCGATGGCTTCGATAGGGATGTTAGCCGCGTCTAACGCCGCAGCGATGAGCGGGCGGATGCGCAGCGAGTGGTTGCGCGAGGCAACTTCGGGGACCACGCCGCCGGTGGCGCGGTGGATTTCAATTTGTGAGGAGATTTCCGAGGCAAGCAGGCGCGGCGGGTCGGAAGCGCCGTCGAGGATGGCCACGGCGGTTTCGTCGCAGCTCGATTCAATGGCGAGGACAAGCATGGGGAAGATCAGCGCGCTTCAGGGAGAAAAGTGAAAGTGGAAAGTGCAAAGATGTGAGGGCAAAAAAGAGTTTAGGCGCTGCTGCGGCATCGCCGCAGCCGTGGAGTGCGGTGGCTTGCTACCGCGGTAGGCCGTCCAGCTTGCGGGCGGGGACGCGCGCCGCGCGCTTGTTGGACGCACCCACCGAGGTTGCGCGGGTGAAGCCGGGGAAGGACGCGGGTGAGCAGGCGGGCTCCTCCCCCGGCATGCCGCAGCAAGCTGCGAGCATCACAGCGGTAGCTTTGCTACAGCAGTCCACGGCTGCGGCGATGCCGCAGCAGGCTCACATCTGGCGCAGTGCCCTGCGTTATGGCAGCGGTGGCTCACGGGGTTTTGGCGGCGGCGGCGGCGCTGGCGAGAACCGGATCGGTCCAGGCGGAGAGTTTTTCGCGTTCTCCCGGGGTGGCCGACTGGCGGCGGCGGAAGATTTCAAGGTTGGCACGGTCCGACTCACTGACAGGGACGACCACGTCCGGGGTGACTCCAACAAGATGGGGGGTGCGGCCGCTGGGGGTGTGGTAGGTGGCTATTGTTAGCCGCAGGGCGGTGCCGCCGCCCATGGGGACGATGTTTTGGACCGATCCCTTGCCGTAGGTTTTTTCGCCGTAGACGCGCGCGCGCTTGAGGTCCTGGAGGGCGGCGGAAACCAGTTCGGAAGCGGATGCGGAATGAGAGTCGACCAGGACATGAAGCGGGTAATCGCGCTTGCGGCGCTGGCGGGCGGGGGTTTTGAGGGCTGGGGAGGAGTTCTCAGGATTGCGCCCGCGGGTGAAAACCACTTCGGTTTCCGGGGGCAGGAAGAAGCCGAGGATCTCCACTGCGGCTGTTAGAAGGCCGCCGGGGTTGCCGCGCAGATCCATGACCAGAGCGGTCATGCCCGAGTCCTCCAGCTTGTCGAGCGCCTGTTCGATTTCATGCGGGGCACCGGCGGTGAACTCGTTGAGGGCGAAATAACCAGTCGTCGAGTTTTCCAACAAGCGGGCATCGGTCACGGCAACTTCATGGCGGGCCACCCGGACAAGCTTCGCATCAAGGGCCTCCGGCGCGCCCTGGCGCTGGATGCGCAGGACTAACACCTGCCCCGGGTCGCCCGATAGAAATCCCAGCGCGTCAGCCAGCGGGATGCCTGCGAGGTCGTTGGCATCCGCGGCAAGCACCCGGTCGCCTGCGCGCAGCCCGGCCTGACTTGCCGGTGAAGCATCGTCGACGGCTGCTAGATAGAGGCCGTCCTCGCGCTGGCCGAGGGTCAATCCGAGCGCGGGAAGATGCGCGGCGAGCTTGCTGCCTTCCAGCGCCGAGTAGGTCTCCGGATGGATGAAGGACGAATGGCGGTCGAGGCTGGCAAGCATGCCCTCAAGCGCCCGGTTAACCAGCCGGTCATAATCCACCAACGCGGCGTCGGGGTGGTTGGCATGCACCGCTTCGAGGACCCGGATGAAGCGCTCGACGGCGGGATAGGGTTCCGCTGCGGGAGGAGAATCCGCCGGTGGAACAAGCGGCGGGGCTGGCGGCTCGGCAGTGACCACAAGCGGGAACAGGAGCAGAAGACCAACAAGGCTGCGCATGACCCGGAGGATGCGCCCGGCAGTCCGGTGAAGCAAGGCGCCAGAGTTGCTAGAAGTTGCTAAAAACTGCTGGAGGCACCGGTTAGCGCCTCCAGCTGAAGCCGTGTGGCGCTTTAGCGGCTAGCCGGAGCGGCCGGAGCTGGAGCGCCTGGAGCCGGAGTGCCCCCCGGGCTTGGCACATCCACCTTTGGGGTTTGAGGCTTGGGAGCCTCGGTCTTGGGCTTTTCAGCCTTGATGGTTTCAAGTTCCTTGGCAGCGGCCTGCTTTTGGGTGGCGTCGAAGCCGAGGGCGAGGGCATCGACAAGCTCCTGGGCGGATTTTTCCCCGCGCTCGAGGGCAAGGCTGGCAAGCGCCCATGCCTTGGTGAGGCTAGGGTCGGTGCCTGCGCCGCGTGCAACGAGGCGTGCCAGAGCGAGCGTGGCACCGGCATGGCCCTGATTGGCGGCCAGAGCGTAGAGCTGGCCGGCATTGTTGAAGTTTTGGTCAACGCCCGCGCCCTGTTCGAAGAGAATGGCGAGGTTGTTCTGGGCATTGGCAAATCCGGCCTGGGCGGCGCGGGTGAGCCATGCGGCCCCGGCAGGGCCGTCCGCATCACCAAGGCGGCCGGAAAGATATAGCAAGCCAAGCTCGTTTTGCGCTTCTGGCAGGCCGCCCCGGGAAGCCGCGACGAGGTGGCCGTAGCCGGCGAGCAGTTTTGGCGGGTCAGCCGACAGGTCGCGGGCGGCAAGAGCGAGGTGGGCCTGGGCGCTGCCTGAGGTGGCGGCGGTTTCGAGGATTTTCCAACCGCGGGCAACATCCTTGTCAGTGCCTTTGCCGTCAATGTAGCAGGAGGCAGCACGGACCATGGAATCAACCTGGCCGGCGTCCTTGCCGCGCTCATAATGAGCGAGTGCGGCCTTCAGATCCTTCTTCACATTCTCCTCGTAGTCGCCAAGGGCCAAGTGGGCGGCCGGCTCACCGGCGTCGATGGCCTTTTTAAGCCATTCGCGGCCAAGTTTTTCGTCGCGCAGCTTTTCATCGCCACTGAGGTAGCGCGATCCTAGGGCGGCCATCGCTCCCGCGTCGCCAAGACCGGCCGCTTTTGCGTAGGCATCATTGGCCTTTTTCTGGTGGAGGAGTTCGGGGAAACCAAATTGTCCTTCGTGCAGGCGGGCGAGCAACAGGATGGAAGCAACATCGCCCGCGTCGCCGGCCTTGGTCCACCAGCTCAGCGCCTTGGCCGAATCGGCCGGGAATCCTTCGCTTCCGCGCAGGTAAACCTCACCCAGAATGCGCCCCGCGATGGCAGGATCGCTCACGGCCGCGGCTTCAAGCGCCTCGCGCCCGGCCGTGCGGTCGGCCGCTTCCTTGGATCCAAGAAGCATGAAAGCGCGCCGATAAACCGCGTTCTGATTTTTGCCCGCCGCCGCCTTGACATAGAAATCCAAGGCCTTCTCGCGCGAGACTTCCGCTCCTTGGCCACTCTCGTGGGCAAATCCCATCAGATAGAGAGCATCCGCATCGCCGGCATCCGCCAGCGGCTTGGCCATGCCCACCGCTTCCACGTGGCGGCCTGCTTCAAAAGCGGCAATCGCTTGCTTGGCCGGCGACCCGGCTTCCACCGCGGCGGACTCAGTAGACTCAGTCAACATCGAAACGGCACCCTGGGCTGGCAACAAGCTGGCCAAGGCAAGAAAACTAAATACGACTTTGGAACGCATGCCGCGAACTTTGAGAAAAACTTGCAGGCTTGGCAAGGAAGTTAGCGGGACGATTATTCCCGGGGAGTCATTGACTCTCGGGACTCCAGGCAGCGAGGCGGGGAACTCATCAAAACCTATCAGCCTCTAGCAGGGTCTGGGTGAGATGCGGCCCGCCCTTTCCGAAGTTTGCACGGCACCGACAGGATAAGCCTATCAGCCCCGCCCAGGGACAAGATGGTTGGTGGGCCACCCTTGGCTGGTTGCGTGCGGGGGTTTGAAAAAAACCCCGCTCGACGCGGCGCGGCGGGCGATCTAACACTCAGCGCATGGTCCGGACCCTTACATTGATTTTCGCCATGGCCCTTGGCGCACTGCCGCTTGGCGCGGCCGACGCGGTGGCCCCGTTGGACGCGAAGCTGCGCGAGCAGTTTGGCGCGGCGGCCTTCTACGAGAAGTACGTGATGGTGGGGAAGCTGCCGATTGTTAGTTCGGCCAAGGTGTCCGACGCGGCGCTGCTGGAGGCGGCGGTTATTGTCCACGGGATGCTGGCTAACCGTGAGGACATCCTAACGGCGCTCGGGGCGGCCAAGATCCGCCTTGGGATCATGGCGGTGGCGGAGCGGACCTGCGACATCCCGGAGCACGCCCATCTAACACCCAAGGACTACTGGAACCGGCGGGCGCGCGGTCTGGGAGCCAGTGGCGAGGACTCTGTGGTGACCTGCGGGGAGGAGAATCTTTTGAGCTGCGAGGGCGATCCGTATCCGGGGGAGAACATCCTGGTCCATGAGTTTGGCCACGCGATTCACGAGGCGGGGATGGCGAAGCTGGATGCGACCTTCGACGGACGGCTGAAGAAAAGCTATGAGGCGGCGCTGGCGGCGGGGAAATGGAAGAACACGTACGCGGCGGAAAACCACAAGGAGTACTTTGCCGAGGCGGTGCAGTCGTTTTTCGGCACCAACCGGGTCAACGACAAGATCCACAACCACGTCAACACCCGGGCGCTGCTCAAGGAGTATGACCCCGGCGCCTTCGCGCTGTGCGTCGAGGTGTTTGGCGACAACCCGTGGCAGTATCGCCGCGCCGACAACCCGGCCCGCGCCGAGGAGCCCCACTTAAAAAACCTCGACCGCAAGAAGCTCCCGGTCTTCGTCTGGGAGGCGGAGATCGACCCTAACGCCAAGCCGGACCCACAGTAGTTAGCCTAAAAAGGAAAATGGGCGCGGCAGTTGAGCGCCTTTGAGCGGGCGCGTTGCAGGGTGGCAGTTAGCTTGGAGGCGGTGCTTTGATCCGCTCAGGAGCAGTTCGAGCTCTCCGTTTCAATGGGTAATGTGGGCCAACCGTGGCCTGCTGTAGCTTGCTGTAGCTTGCCGTAGCTTGCCGTAGCTTGCTACCGCTGTGATGCTCGCAGCTCGCTGCGGCATGCCCGGGGGGAGGCTCCCGCCTGCTCACCTGCGCCCGTCCCCTGCTTCTTCCGCGCTGCCGCGGAGGGAGCGTTGCATGAGTGAGCGGAGCGGGTTCCCACCAGCAAGTTGGACCGCTCACAGCGGTAGCAGCTACAGCAGTCCGCGGTGGCCTGCGGCTCACCCCAGAAGACCTGCCTCGGGGAACCATTTTCCGGCAGCATGTTCAGTGGCCTGGTGGGCCGTTGGCATGGCTGGCGCGGGTTCCTCCTCGGGTGCCGCCACATCGGCCTCAGGGGGGGCTAACTGCTCGGGCACCTCCTCGCGGCGCAGGAGGCGCTCGATGCGCTCAATGAGCGAGTCGGGTTCGTGCCACCAATCCTTTGCCGTCACGACGGCAACCTGCCAGCCAAAGGCGCGCAGGATCTCCGGGCGGGTGTGGAAGCGCTCCAGGGCACCTGTCTGCGCGCCGCCATCAATGAGGATCGCTAGCTGGTGGCGGTCGGTGTTAGCGGGGCGCACCGCCACGTCGCAGCGGAACCGGCTCTGGCCGGCACCAGTTTCAGTTAGCCAGCCACGCTGTTGGAGTGCGGCAGCCACCTGTTGGGCAACGCCGCCGACCGCCGGGGTGGCCGCCATGGATTTGCGCTTGAGCGGGTTTAGCCCGTCGAGAACCTGGCGGGCCAGCGCCGGTTCGCCGCGCGAGAGGCTTTCGGCATACTGCAGGAAGTTTTTCAGCGCCCGTGCGCCGTCGTTGTAGTCGTTGGTAATCTGGGTGTGGCGGATGCTACTGACTAACACCATGTGCTGCCGTGCGCGGCTGAAGATCACGTTGAGGCGCTTTTCGCCGCCGCGCTGGTTGATCGGGCCAAAGTTCATGCGCATTTTCCCTGCCGCGTCGGGTCCATAACAAACCGACATGAGAATGATGTCGCGCTCGTCACCTTGGACGTTCTCGAGGTTTTTGACGAAGAGTCCGCAGAATTGGTCATCCTCCTCACGGACATACTCAGCCTCCAGGCGGATGGCAAAGTCGGGGTCGACAGCGGCCAAGGCTTCCAGCGCGGATTCAATTTCGCCCTGCTGCGCCTCGCTGAAAGCGGCCACCCCGATGCTGAGCTTGGTTTCAGCTAGCAGAATGCCGCGCACCATCCGGGCGATCACCGCGGCCTCTGTTGGATTGCGGCGGTTTTCGTAGGGCGCGCGGCTGCAGCGGATGAAGCTAACAGGCTTGGCGAGCACCGCGGCCACCATGGCATCGGCCTCCTCGACATCGTTGATGAGGTGCTCGGATCCGCCTTGGCCAGGAAGCTGGCGGTCGGGAATCGTGTACAATTCGCCGCCATAGAAAGCCGCGTTGCTGAAGCTGATGAGCGCCTCGTAGCGGCTGCGGTAGTGCCAGGCTAGCAGGGTGCTAGGCAGGTTGCGCGCGCACTGGGTCAGGAAGCTATCCGCGTCCATCATAACGCGCACCGCCTCGCCCTCCTCCTCGATGTTGAGTTCATCCTCGGAATCCCCGCTGCTGCTAAAAAAGGTTGTTGGCGGCAGCTGCATCTCATCACCGACGACGATGACCTGTTGGGCCCGGTAGGCGGCCGGCACCGCATCTTCCACCGGGATCTGGCTCGCCTCATCGAAGATCACCACATCAAACAGGCCGGTATCCAACGGCAGGGTGTCGGAGACCGAGAGCGGGCTCATCAGCCAGATTGGTTTGAGGTCGCGCAGGACCACGCCGCTGTCATCTGCGGCCAAGTCGCGGATGGACTTGTAGCGCATGGTTTTGCCGAATTCGTGTTCAAGCTCGCGGCGTCCAGCGGTGTAAATTTTTTTGAAGGCCTTTTGTTCGGCAGTGAGCACCGTGGCCGACTGCGAGGCGAGTTGGACATGCTCGATGAAGCGGTGGCGGACTTGGCTGCGGATCCATCCCGCGTTGTGCTCAAGCCACTGGTGGTGAGCCTGGCGGAGGCGGGAGAGCTTTTGTTCGAGCAGGTGGCTGTCGAAGCGCTGGAGCATCCGGTCGCCGCGATAGAGTTCGTTCAGCGATTTTTGCGCGCAGGCGGCCTCAAGCTGGGTGGCGGTGAGTGGCATCTCGCGGACGCAGCGGCGGGTTTTTTCCGGGGCGGCCGCCAGCTCGCGCAACAACGGAAGAAGTTCGGGCAGCGCGTCACCTTCCTCGCGGATTTCGCGCACCGCCGCGGCCAGGCCGGCGAGGCTCAGGCGCCCGGCGTGGAAGACAAGTTCATCTAACTCTTCGCGCAGCCGCTCGAAGCGCTGCCCGAGACCGCTGAGATCCGCCACTAACTTGCCGGCCGTGTCCGAGCTAACAACCCCGGCGCGCAGCGCCACCACCGGGGCCGGCGCGCCTGGATCCCCCAAGGCATGCAAGTCGCCAGCCAGCTTGCGCGCGTCGTCGGCGGCAAACTCAGCGAGCCACTGCGCGCGGTGGCCTGCAAGCGCCGCATCCGCCGCATGCTCCGCGACTAGTTCGCCGAGAATCTGCTCCCAGCTAGGCACCACCGCATGTTGGCTGAAATCGTAGCGCGCCCGCAGCACCTTGCGCAGCCGCCACCAGGCGGGACTCACAAAGCCGAACACGCCCTGGAGCCGCGGCGCGCTTGTTAGCGCGGTGGCGGCATCCTGCGGTGTTAGCTTGTCGCGCCAGTGGATGGTCTTGGCCTGGGCGGCGGCAAGGTGTTTTTCCAACTTAGTTTGCGCCTTGCAGGCGCTTGCCAGCGCTGCGGCCGCGTCGCTGCCGGGCTGTAACAGACCCAAGAGCGCGCGCTGGGCAAGCGGCAGAAGGCGCTCGGCGAAGGCTAACAACTGTGAGACTTCCCCGAGGGAGTCTCGGTGTTCAAGTGAGATGCCCGTCTGCTGGAGAGCGTCGTAGAGGTCATCGAGCTCACGCTCGGCGCGATCGAGGCGCTCTGCGAGGCCTTCGAGCGGAGTTTCACTGGTGATGACCGGTTCGCCAAGCCAGCGCAGCGGATGTTGGGCGAAAACCGGAGCGGCCCCGAGGTCGGCTAACGCTTCAGCGAGCCGCGTGACGGTTTCGCCGTGGGCTAACCATTCGGCATAATCTGGCAGGCGCGCCTCCGCTTCAGCGGAAAGGCCGCTGCCGGTCTCGCCGCGGAGTTCGATGAGGCGCAGCAGCAGGTCGCGCAGCGGGAGGCCTGCCTGGGCGGGCACGGCAAGCATCTGGCGCAGATAGGTGTCCAAGGATGCCAGCTCGGTTTCCATGATCCTCAGCGCGGCGGCATGCTTGGCCGAATCGGCGTCGCTGCGCCCAGCCGCCGCGAGCCAATCCTCGTAGGTGTGTTTCAGATTGAGGATGAACTCCTTTTTGTCTGACTGGGAATCGTGGATCAGGCAGCAAAGTTCATCGAGCCCCTGCTGGCGCAAGCGATGGAACACAACATCGATGGCCGCGCGCTTCTCACAGACAAAAAGCACGCGCTTACCGCGCGCCACGTAGTCGGCGATCAGGTTGGTGATGGTCTGGGATTTTCCCGTCCCGGGCGGCCCTTGGATGATCAGGCTGTCACCCAGCCGGGCACGCGCAATCGCCCCTATCTGGGTGGCGTCCGCGGCAATGATAAGGTGCTGGTCAGCCTGCGCCAAAGACGCCGGGGCGGCATCCTGCGCCGCCTTCGGCTCAATGGAAAACACCCGGTCAAAGGCGACGCTGGCGAGGTCGTTCTCGATGAGGTTCGCGTAGTCGCGGACCAGGGTCATTTTCCGATAGTTGAAGTTAGCGAGTGTTAGCGCGCACAGGTCAAACTCCCATGCGTACGGATTGCCCTGGGCCTCCTCGACCAGGGCAAACATTTTCCGCTCCGCATTGGGTGCGAGCAAAAACGGAGTGCGCGCCGGCGGCGGTGCGCCGGCCTCGCCACGCAGCGGCAGCGGCGAGGGCAGCACGAGTTTCTGGAACATCTGCAAGCCTAGCGGCCGGAAGTCCGCGCGGTCATAACTGTACGCGAGATTGCCGGGGCGTGGCACCGAGCGGCCGGCGCGGGCCATGCGACGCCGGTATTGGTCGAGACGCTGGCTGGCGTGTTCGTGGATCAGGTGGATCTTTGGCTTGTCCCCGAGCGCCAGAGTGACGCCGGGCTCTGAGGCGCGGATGAGTTCCTGGAGAGCTTGGTGGAAGGCCTCCACGGTGGTGTCGCGCAGGTCGATCATTGCCGGCAGCTCCAAGTCATAGAGCTGTTTGAGGTGGTGGCGCAGCGCAGGATTGACCTCCACCTCCGTGCCCTGCGGCACAAGCGTGTAGTGGTCCTTGATCCCCTTGCGCTTGACCAACTCCACGGGCATCAGCAGCAGCGGCGAGTGAATCCGCTCCTGCGGCGCCTCCTTGAGGTTGTTCCAGCGCAGAAAAGCTAACACCAAGCGCAGTTGTGAAAATCCATATTCCGCCCGGCTGCGCCGCGCGTCGCTGATGAGTTTGTCTAACTGACCTTGCAGGTAGGGCGCCTCCTCGAAGCGCAACCACTTCTGCAAACCAAGCGGCCGGCATGCCTTCAACTCCCCCGCCACCTCCGCGTGCCAGAAGAGCAACTGCTCGGGCCGGATGTTGCGGTGGTCCATCACAACGGTGTCCAATTTCCGGCAAAAAATCCTCTTCTAATGATTACTTTTGAGCGCATCAGGCGGCCGTTAGCGAGGCTCCGACTTGCCAGATCAGGAACGTACTCCCGCAGCTTTGAGCGGC
>Ga0136639_10000017_pt1 | contig 51560 bp, 44 predicted proteins | sample AntDrymUQ8592106_2_FD_113739 | JGI IMG/M metagenome (GOLD analysis project Ga0136639, IMG submission 113739) | Polar desert sand microbial communities from Dry Valleys, Antarctica - metaG UQ859 (21.06) | ecosystem: Environmental > Terrestrial > Soil > Desert | place: Antarctica: Dry Valley...
CCGAGCAGGACCACCTCGGCCTCGAGGTGGATCTCCGGCATGCCTGGCGCATACGACGTCGCGACACCGACCGCGATCAGCAGCAACGGGGGCGGGACGTCGACCCGCTCCGCGAGCGCCGTGACGGCGAGGACCCCGACGCTCAGCGCGACGAGGAAGAAGGCGATCTCCACGCGGTCATCATCCCTGACGGGGCATCGCGTTCGGATTCGTGTCAGGGCGTGGGTGGTCGGCTCAACCAGCCCCGAGCGCGCGGATCCGCTCGTCGAGCTCGCGCCGGTTGTCCCGGCGTACCCGCACCTCGACGACGTCGATCCCGCCGTTCGGTGCGGCCAGCGCCTGCTCGAGCTCGGGCTGGCTCTCGACGCGCCAGTGCGGGGTGCGCGTCGCGGCGCACAGCGAGGCGAGGTCGACGCCGTGGGGTGTGCCGAAGAGCCGGTCGAAGCCGCTCGCGTGCTCGGGAGCGCCCTGCTCGAGCATGGTGAAGATCGAGCCACCGTCGTCGTTGACGACCACGATCGTGAGGTCGGGCCGCGGCTCGTCGGGACCGAGCACCAGCCCGTTGCTGTCGTGCAGGAAGGTGACGTCACCCATCAGGGCGATCGTCCGCCCCGGCGTCGTGCGCCCCAGGGCTGCGCCGATCGCTGTCGAGATGGTGCCGTCGATGCCGGCCAGCCCGCGGTTGGCGATGGTCTTGCGCCGACTGCCGACGGCATAGGGCCGCACCATCAGGTCCAGGTCGCGGATCGGGCTGGAGGCCCCGACGACGAGCTGGTCTCCAGGTGCGAGGGCGCGGCTCACCACCCCAGCGACGTCGTACGGCGTGAGGTCGGGCTCCGCGGCCAGCAGCGCGTCGAGCCGTCCCGCGACGACCCGGTCGGCCTCGCGCCAGCGCGCGAGCCAGGTGGGGTCGTCCGCACCCGCGACGGCGACCGCATCGACCTCGCGGACGGCGTAGGGACGCTGGGTCCACACCCCGCGGGACCGCACCGAGACGACCTCGACGTCCGCCCTTCCCAGCAGCCGGGTCACGGGCCGCGAGAGCGTCGGGTGGCCGAGCACGACGACGCGCTCGATGCGGTGCGCGAGGTCGGTGTCCAGGAGCAGCCGGTAGCACCGCAGGGCGTGGGCGCCGGTGCGGGAGCCGCTGGTCGGCTCGGCGAGCAGCGGCCACCCCGCGCTCTCGGCGAGGCGACGTGCGCCCTGGGCGGCGTCGTCGCCGGCCACCACGACCGTGCGCGGGCCGAGCGGCAGCTCGACGGGCGCGGTCGTGGGCTCCTCCAGTCGTCGGTGCGGGGCCGGCACCGAGGGCGTCCACACCTCACCGGCGTCGGGCAGCAGCGGGTCGTCGAGCTGCAGGTTGAGGTGCACCGGCCCGTCGATGTCGAGCGGGACGAGGTCCGCGGCACCGACGAGGTCGTGGGAGGGCACCAGCCGACCGAAGATGCCGACCTGGTCGGTGGTCTGGTTGGCGTCGGTGCCTCGCAGCCGACCGGGGCGGTCGGCGGTGACGACGACGATCGGGACCCCGGCGTGCGCGGCCTCGAGCACGGCGGGGTGCAGGTTGGCGACCGCGGTGCCGGACGTGCACACGACCGCGGCCCGAGCGTGGCTGCGGGTCAGGCCAAGCGCGAGGAAGCCTGCGCTGCGCTCGTCGATGCGGGTGTGCAGCCGCACGGCACCCGCCGAGGCCGCCGCGAGGGCGGCGAAGGACAGCGGTGCGTTGCGCGAGCCCGGCGACACGACCACCTCGGTGACCCCGGCCTCGATGAGGGCCGAGACGACAGCACGGGCGAGCTCGGTCGAGGGGTTCACGACGAACGATCCTGCCGCAGCGCCCGGACCTCGGCGAGGCGGGCCTCCCAGTGCGCGACGCGCTCCGGTGCCGCCGATGCCAGCGTGAGCAGCCGTTCGTCCACGACGGGCACGCCCACCGACAGCGCCCCGTCGACCGGCAGCAGCGAGTCCACCACCACGTCGCCGTGGAAGAGCTGCACCGTGGCGAGCCCGCACGCATAGGGCAGCGACGGCAGGGCCGCTGCCAACGCGACGCCGGCCGCGATGCCCACCGACGTCTCGAGGGCCGACGACACCACGACCGGCAGGCCGATGTCCTCGGCGATCCGCAGGCAGGCCCGCACCCCGCCGAGCGGCTGGACCTTGAGGACCGCGATGTCCGCGGCCTCGAGGTCACGCACCCGGTAGGGGTCGGCAGCGCGCCGGATGGACTCGTCGGCGGCGATCGGCACGCCGACCCGGCGGCGTACGACCGCGAGGTCCTCGACGCTCGCCACGGGCTGCTCGACGTACTCCAGGCCCCCCGCCGCCCGGTCCAGCACCCCGATAGCGCTCACGGCCTCCTCGACCGACCAGCCGCCGTTGGCGTCCACGCGCACCTGCCCCCGTGGGCCGAGGGCGTCGCGCACCGCCTCGAGCCTGGCCTGGTCGTCGGCGAGCGTCTGTCCGGGCTCGGCGACCTTGACCTTGGCGGTCGTGCAGCCGCCTGCCGTCACGATCGCGTGCGCCTGCTCGGGCCCGACAGCCGGCACGGTCACGTTGACGGGCACCCGGTCGCGCACCGGCGCCGGCCAGTCCCCTGCCGCTGCCTCCTCGGCGCAGCGCAGCCACGGCTCGGCGACCTCGGCGCCGTAGTCGAGGAACGGGCTCCACTCTCCCCACCCGGCCGCGCCGCGCAGCAACAGGCCCTCGCGGACGGTGATCCCGCGGAACCGGGTGCGCATCGAGATGCTGAAGACCTCAGGCACGGGCCAGCTCCCGCAACGCGAGCCGGTCGGTCTTGCCGTTGGCCAGCAGGGGGAGCGCGTCGAGGGCGACGACCTGCCGTGGCGCCCAGGAGCGCGGGTGCCGGTCCGCGACGAAGTCACGGACCTCCTGCTCGGAGACCGGCCCCACCACGAACGCCACGACCCGGGTCCCCCACTCCTGGTCCGGCACGCCCAGCACCTCCACGTCGCTCACGGCCGGATGCTCCCGCAGCCGCGCGGCAACAGCCGCCGCCGGCACGTTGACACCCCCGCTGACCACCATGTCGTCGAGCCGGCCGAGCACCTGCAGGTGCCCGTCCTCGTCGATCCGACCGGCGTCCGAGGTGAGGAACCAACCAGCGACGAGCACCTGCGCCGAGTGCACGGGATCGCCCTCGTAGCCGTCGAAGATCGTCGGTCCCCCGATCCTGATCCGCCCACCGTCGCCGAGCGCCAGCGCGACTCCGTCGAGCGGCATGCCGTCGTAGACGCAGCCGCCAGCGGTCTCCGCCATGCCGTAGGTGGCCACGACGCGCAGCCCCTCGGCCTCGGCGCGGGCGCGCAGCGCAGGATCCATGGGACCGCCGCCGAGCAGCACGGTGTGGGCGGTGCGCAGGGCGGCGACCTGGTCGGGGTGATCCAGCACCCGCAGCAGCTGAGTCGGCACCAGGGAGGTGAACCAGGTGCCCTCCCGCGGCCACTGCGACGAGACCAGGGGCTCGTGCCCAGCCACGAGCGAGCGACAGATCACCTGCACCCCCGCGACGTACGACGGGGGCAGCACCAGCACCCACCGTCCGCGCGCTCCCAGGCGGCACTCGGTCGCGCTGATGGATGCCAGCACGGCGCGCCGCGAGAGCTGCACCCGCTTCGGACGACCCGTCGATCCGGAGGTCTCCACGACCCAGGGCGCGGGCTCACCCGGCGCCTCGAGCCAGCGCCCCAGGGCAGCGACCTGCTCGGCGGCCGTGACCTCGCCGATATCCATGTGCCCAACGCTAGTCCGGCGTGGTTGCATGCTCGTCGTGCCCTCGGTCCTCACCTCGTTGAAACCCCCCTCCCCGCTGGCCGGCAAGCTGTCGGTCCAGTCGGTGCTCTACGCGATCGGCGACGGCACGTTCATGACCGCGAGCGCGGTCTTCTTCACCCAGATCGTCGGGCTCTCGGCCGCCCAGGTCGGGCTCGGCATCACGGTGGCCGGCGCCGTGTCGTTCGTCGTCGCGGTCCCCGCGGGCAAGCTGGCCGACCGCATCGGCCCCCAACGCATCTGGGCGCTGGGAGCAACCGGGACGGCCGCGATGTACACCGTGTGGCCCTTCATCGACGGCTTCGTCGCGTTCCTGGCCATGAGCATCGTGCTCGAGGTGGTCAACAGCACCGGCGGTGCCGGACGCGGCGCCTACGTCCTCGACGTCCTGCCACGCCAGGAGCGGGTCCAGTCGCAGGCCTACATGTACTCCGCGCTCAACCTCGGCTTCACCCTCGGTGCCGCGCTGGGCGGCTTCGCGCTCGCCTTCGACAACGACACCGTGATCAGGGCACTGCCCTGGCTCACCGCCGCACTCGTCGGGGTCAACGCGTTCTGGATCACCCGCCTGCCGAAGGCGGCCCACCGCGAGCGGCCCAGCGTCCTGGAGGAGGCTGTCGAGGGCGCGCTACAGGACGACGCCCCCGGTGCGGTGCCGGGCGCGCTGCGCAACCGAGGGTTCTTGGCCACCTCGTTCTTCACTGGTGTCCTGAGCACCAACCAGGTGCTGCTGCAGATCGTGATCCCGCTGTGGCTGGTGGAGGAGACCGATGCCCCCCGGGTGCTGCTCGCGCTGCTCTTCGGCACCAACACGGTCATGTGCATCTTCCTGCCGATGGCGGCGTCCCGCGGCGTCAAGGACGTGACGACCGCCCTGCGTGCCGCCCGGATCAGCAGCGTCTTCTTCGTCGCCTCGTGCGTCATCACGCTGATCACCCACGACACCGTCGGCGGTCTGACGATCGCGTTGATCTGGTTGGGTCACATCACCGTCACCGGGGCCGAGCTCTACCTCTCGGCAGCCAGCTGGGCCTTCGAGGCCGAGCTCTCCGACCCCGATCGTCGTGGCGAGTACCAGGGCGCCGGCAACCTCGGCGGGACGCTGGGCTACGTCTGGGCCCCGGCGCTCTACACATTCCTGGCGATCAGCTGGGGCTCCTACGGCTGGCTGGTGATCGCAGCCATCGTCATCGCTGCCACGATCGGGCTCCACCCCTCCAGCAGGGCCGCCCAACGCTTCCTCGTCAAGCACGAGCTCGACCCGAGCCGCTGAGCCGACCAGCCCTACGGTTGAATCGGTCCTCGTGGCTACCTCCGCTGACTGGCTCGCAGGCGCTCGTCCGCGCACCCTTCCCGCAGCGCTCGCGCCGGTCCTCGCCGGCACCGGCGTGGCGGCGTACGCCGGGGCGTGGGAGGAGTGGCAGGGCGTCTGGTGGAAGGCGCTGCTGGCACTCGTGGTGAGCCTCGCCCTCCAGGTGGCCGTCAACTACGCCAACGACTACTCCGACGGCATCCGGGGGACCGACGACGACCGGGTCGGCCCGATGCGCCTGGTCGGCTCGGGAGTCGCGACGCCGGCCGCGGTCAAGCGTGCGGCGTTCCTCGCGTTCGGGGTGGCGGGCGTCGCGGGGCTGGTCCTCGCCGCGAGCACCGCCTGGTGGCTGGTCGCGGTAGGGGCGGTGTCGGTCCTCGCCGCCTGGTACTACACCGGCGGGTCGACGCCCTACGGCTACCTCGGCCTGGGCGAGGTCATGGTGTTCGTGTTCTTCGGGCTCGTCGCGGTCATCGGCACCACCTACGTCCAGACCGAGACCTGGGTCTGGCCCGCCCTCTACGCCGGGATCGGGGTCGGCGCCCTCGCCTGCGCGATCCTGGTGGTCAACAACCTGCGCGACATCCCCACCGACACGCTGGCCGACAAGCGCACGCTCGCCGTGCGGCTCGAGGACGGTCGGACCCGGGCGCTCTACCTGCTGCTCGTGCTTGCCGCTGCGGTCGCCGTGGTGGCGGTCGCAGCGGCCACGACCTGGTGGGCCCTGGTCGCCCTGGCGTTCCTCGCCGTGGCGCTGCCGGCGCTGCGTACCGTCATGGGAGGCGCCACGGGTCCGGCCCTGATCCCCGTGCTGCAGCAGACCGGGCTCGCCGAGCTGGTCTGGGCGGCGTTGCTCGCGGCCGCGCTGGTGCTACGAGGCTGAGTCGCCCCCAGGACGGGGGTCGGACGCGGCGCCCTCGGCGTCTTCCTTGGCCTTCATCTCCTCGAGCTTGGACGAAGCTGACCGAGCGCGGTCCTCGACGCGGCGCGCGAAGGCCTCACGTTGGGGGTTGAGGAGAAAGAAGGAGCCGATGCCGCTGACGACGAAGGCGATGAGCACGACCCAGAAGACGGGCACCTGGTCGGACAACGCCGCCCACGCACCGAGGACGATCGCGAACGATCCGACGAAGAGGGCGAGACGCAGACCGGTGTAGACGAGGAACTCCTTCACGAGACCAGGGTAGTGCGTGACCAGTGAGCGCCTACTCTGGAGGGGTGCTCAAGTTCCTGCTGTTCGTCGTCGTGTTCGCCGTGGCGACCTACTACCTCATCCGCCTGCTGCAACAGCGCAGCGGCGGCGTGGGTGGAGGACGCCCCCAGGTCAAGCGCCCGCGCCGGCCTCAGCCGCCCCCGCGGATGGTTGCTCCGGACGACGACGAGGAGTTCCTGCGCGACCTCGAGCGCAAGCGTCGCCGCAAGGATGCCGACGACCCCGAGACCGGGCCCTCCTCCTCCAGCTAGCGCTGGCCGAGCGGCTGCACGATCGCCGGAGCGCCCTCGGCGTAGGAGTGCTGGCTGGTCGTGGAGAAGAAGTTGATCCCGATGAAGTTGAACCACAGCGTGGCCAGGCCCACGAGCGCGAGGATGGCGGCGTTCTTGCCCTTCCAGCCTGCCGTCGAGCGTGCGTGCAGGTAGGCGGCGTAGACCACCCAGGTGATGAAGGCCCACACCTCCTTGGGGTCCCAGCTCCAGTAGGACGACCACGCCTCGTGCGCCCAGATCGGTCCGGTGATGAGCACCGCGAAGGTCCACACCGGGAAGCCGAACGCGTGGATCCGGTAGGAGACCCGGTCCAGCACGGCGAGCGAGGGCACGCGGGCCAGCGGGCCCGTGGCGCGCTCTCCCGTGCGGTTCTTGACCAGCCACATCGCCGAGGTCATGCCACCCAGCGTGAACGCGCCCGTGGCGATGACCGCAGAGACGACGTGGATCACCAGCCAGTAGGAGTTGAGCGCCTCGGTGAGCGGGGTGACCTCGCTGTGCAGCCAGATCACCGCGACCATCAGCACCGAGACCACGAAGGCCACGACGATCGGCGCCATCCACGCCAGCGCGAAGCGGCGGTAGAGCACGAGGTACATCAGCGTCACGACGAACGTGCCCGAGATCGTGAACTCGTACATGTTGCCCCAGGGCACCCGGTTGGGGTCAGCGGCCATGCCGCGTCCCACGAGGGCGACCAGGTGGATCACGACGGCGATGATCGTCAGCAGGAGCCCGAGTCGGCCGAAGAGAGCCACGCGCTGACGCTTCTGCTCGGTGCCGACACCCTGGTCGGGGCCCGTGGCGATCGCGACCGAGCCCGCCTGCTCGCGGGTGCGGCTCGATGACGATGCCGCCGAGGTCAATGATGCCGCCGCGTCGACCGGCACCGTCCCACGCAGTGACGACCACTCCACGAGATGCGCCAGGAGCGCGAGGAAGTAGAAGATCCCGCACACCCCGATCGCCTGGTCGCTGAGGGTCTCCCACGCGGTGTTGCTCATTGCTTCTCCTCGACTCGGGTGCGTGCGGCACGCAGCTCGTTCACGATCTCCTCCAGCACCGGGGCGACGTCTCCCCCGCCGGAGCGGTCGAGTGCTGCTACTTCGACCATGGTGACACTGGACCCGTGAGGGGACTCGTCCCCGGACTCCTCACGAGCCCTCACCCAGACCCGACGCGGGCGGATGAACAGCGACCCGCACATCCCGATCAGCGCCAGCACGACACCGATCAGGGCGATCTCCTTGCCGGGCGTCTGGCTGAACTGGATGCGCGTCCACGGCTCGACGCTGTCGAAGGTGACGGTGCCGAGACCGTCGGGCAGCTCGATGGTCTCGCCGATCGAGAGGTCGAGACGCAGGGGCTTGCCCTCGTCGTTGAGCACCTGGGTGGCGTTGCTCTTGTCGAGCACGTAGACCGACTGCGACGACGGCACGTCGAGGCCGAGGTCGCCGGTGAAGACCGACAGCGACAGCAGCGGGTTGAGGTCGTCGGGGTAGATCGTCAGCGGGTTGCCCCCGACCAGCTCGAACGTCGGGTAGAGCAACCCCTCGAGTCCGATCTGGCCGGGCTGGGCGTCCGGCGACTTCACGACGCCGAAGGACAAGAAGCTCTGGTCCTGGGGCAGGAACGGCGTGGGCCCGCTGTAGACCTCGTTGCCCTCGCCGTCGGTCACCGTGATGACCGGCGCATAGCCGTGCCCGATCAGGAAGACGTCGGTGTCGCCGATGCTGAGCGGGTGGTTGACCCGCAGATCGTACTTCTCCTCTGCCGCGCCCGGCTGCTGGGCGTAGGTCAACCGGGCGTTGAAGGCCCGCGCCAGCACGCCGCGGTTGGTGCGCTGCCACTCGACGTCGAAGGAGTCGAAGGAGAAGACGAAGGGATCCATCTGCTCGGCCGAGAACAGCGCGCCCGGCTCGAAGTCGTCGTACTGGCTGATGGTGTTGGCGAAGGTCGAGCCCTGCGTGATCACCGCACCGCCGCGGAAGCCGAAGAGCCCGCCGAGCGCGAAGCCCACCAGCACCACGACCACCGAGAGGTGGAAGACCAGGTTGCCGACCTCGCGCAGGTAGCCACGCTCGGCACTCACGGAGTCGCTGCCGTCCTCGGCCGGACGCAACCGGTAGCCGCGGGCCTTGAGGACCTCGCGGGCCCGCTGGAGCACGTCCTCGACGCCCTCGTCGCTGTCGTACGACGCGTGGTCGGGCAGGCGGGTCAGGTTGCGCGGGGCCGCCGGCGGAGGGGTCCGGATCGCGCGGAGGTAGATGAAGGTGCGCGGGATGATGCAGCCCACGAGCGAGACCATCAGCAGGATGTAGATCGCGCTGAACCACGGTGAGTCGTAGACAGAGAAGAGGCTGAGCTTCTCGTAGATCGGCGTCAGCGTCGGATGGTCAGCCTGCCAGCGCGAGGTCTTGAGGGAGTCGACGCCCTCCTGCGGGATCACCGAGCCGGGCACAGCCGCGAGGGCGAGCACCAGCAGCAGGATCAGCGCGGTGCGCATCGAGGTCAGCTGGCGCCACAGCCAGCGACCGAGCTCGCGCGGGTTGAGCTCACCGCCGGTGGGGCGGGGGTCGTGTCCGGCGCCGGGAGGGGTGGTGCTCACACGCTCACCTCGAAGTCGCTGATCAACCGGATCTGGATCCAGGTCACGGCGCTGTCCCAGAGCCCGGTCACCAGCAGGATCCCGACCACGACCAGCATCAGACCGCCGATCCGGGTCACCCACGCCTGGTGACGCCGTACGAAGGAGATCGCGCCCAGGGCGCGGGTGTAGGCCAGGCCCAGCCCGATGAAGGGCAACCCCAGGCCCAGCGCGTAGACGCCGGAGAGCAGCGCACCACGACCGGCGGTGGCCTCGTTGATCGAGAGCGTGGAGATCGCACCCAGCGTGGGACCGATGCAGGGCGTCCAGCCGAGGCCGAAGAGGATGCCGAGGAAGGGCGCCGCGCCCAGGCCGACCGCGGGCACCTTGTGGACGCGCCACTCGCGCTGCAGGAACGGGATCAGCCCGGCGAAGGCGAGGCCGAAGACGATGGTGAGCGCGCCGAGCACGACGGTGATCTCGCGCTGCCAGGTGCGCAACCAGAAGCCGACCGCACCCGTGGCCGCCCCGATGCTGACGAAGACCAGCGCGAAGCCGAGGACGAAGAGGACCGCGCCCAGGAGCATCCGGCCCCGGTGGGCCTCACCCTTGCCGGAGGCGAGGTCGGCGCCGGAGAGTCCGGTGGCATAGGAGAGGTAGCCGGGCAGCAGCGGGATCACGCACGGCGAGAAGAACGACACCAGTCCGGCGACCAGTGCGACGGGCAGGGCCAGCGCGAGCGAACCGCTCGCGGCCTGCGTCTGGAACCACTCACCCATCCTCGGCCTGCACCTCCTCGACCAGCTCGGTCAGCGTGAGGGCCGAGGTGAGGGCGCCCGAGACGACCGCGGCGACGCGGCCCTCCCGGTCGAGCACGAAGGTCGTGGGTGGTGAGCGCGGGGCGAAGCGCTGACCGAAGGCCAGCAGGGCCTCGCTGGCCGGGTCGTAGATCGAGGGGTACTCCACGCCCTCGGCCCGCTCGAAGGCCAGCGCGGGCGCCAGGTCGTCGCGGATGTTGACCCCGACGAACGGCACGTCCAGCTCGGCCTCGGCCGCGACGAGGAACTGTGCCTCGGTCCGGCACGGCGTGCACCACGAGCCCCAGACGTTGACGACGACGACCTCGCCGCGCAGGTCGGCGATCGCGAGGTCCTCGCCCTCGAGGGTCTCCCCCTCCAGGTCGATCGACGCCGAGCGGTCCTCGACGGCGATCTGGGCGATGCCCCCGGCCTGCTCCACGTAGCCACCGTCACCCGTCCCGCCCAGGCTGGAGCACCCCGACAGGGCCAGGAGGGCGACCAGCAGCAGCGCTGCCCGTCGTACGACGGGGCGCGCGGAGGAGGGTCGAGCGGGGGCCGGGGTCATCTCAGGGTCGCTTCTCCTCAGGGGCTCCCCCTGCGGAGAACGGCGCCTTCTTGTCCCCGGTGGGGATGAGGTCGCCCGCGGGCTCGCTGTAGGAGACCTGGGTCAGCCGGTCACCCACGAAGTGGAAGGACGTGAGCGAGGTCAGCGTGCACTGCCGCTTGCGCGGGTCGTGCAGGAAGGAGCGCTTCTCCACGTGCAGCCGCGTGGTCCAGATCGGCAGCTGGTGGGAGACCAGCATGGCCTCGTGGCCGGTGGCGGCGAGACGCGCGTCGTGGACCGACGACATCATCCGGGCCACGATGTCGACGTAGGGCTCGCCCCAGGACGGCTTCCACGGGTTGTAGAGGTACTTCCAGTTCTTCGGCTTCTTCAGGGTGCCGTCGCCCTGGCCGAAGCGCTTGCCCTCGAAGACGTTGGTCGACTCGATGATGCGCTCGTCGATGGTGATGTCGAGACCCCGCAACAGCGCCAGCGGCGCGGCCGTCTCCTGCGCGCGCTCCAGCGGCGAGACGCGCAGGTGCACGATGTCGCGGTCCTTGACCGCGTCGGCGACCTTCTCGGCCATCTGCTTGCCCAGCTCGGAGAGGTGGAAGCCGTCGCGGCGGCCGTAGAGCACGCCGTCGGGGTTGTGCACCTCGCCGTGGCGCATCAGGTGGACGATCGTGTCGGGGGTCTGGTTCGTCGGTGTCTGGTTCGTCGGTGTCTGGCTCATCGGGCTCCTCCGGCGGCTGCGGCCGCGCTCGCGGCGTCGGGCAGGGCGTCCAGGACGGTCTGGAGAGCCCGGTCGTCGTGGGCAGAAGACAGGAACCACGCCTCGTAGGCCGACGGCGGCAGGTAGACGTGGCGCTCCAGCATCGCGTGGAAGAAGGCGGCGTAGGCCGCGCTGTCGGTGCGCGAGGCGTCGGCGAAGTCGCGCACCGGACCGTCAGCGGGGTCGGTGAAGAAGACGGAGAACATCGTGCCGGCGGACTGCACGACGTGCGGCACGCCCGCGGCGCTCAACGCCTCGGTCGCCGCCTGCTTGATGACGTCGCCGGCGCTGGTGATGTGGGCGTAGACCTCGTCGGTAGCCAGGCGCAGGGTGGTCAGCCCGGCCGTGGTCGCGATCGGGTTCCCCGAGAGGGTGCCGGCCTGGTAGACGGGCCCCTCGGGAGCCAGGTGCGACATCACGTCGGCGCGGCCACCGAAGGCCGCGGCCGGGAAGCCACCGCCCATGACCTTGCCGAAGGTCATCAGGTCGGGGGTCCATCCCTCGACAGCGCCGTCGATGCCCCAGTAGCCGGTGCGGGAGGCGCGGAAGCCGGTCATCACCTCGTCGGTGACGAAGAGCGCTCCGTGGCGGGTGCAGATGTCGGCGAGGAAGCCGTTGAAACCGGGCTCGGGCGCGACGACGCCCATGTTGCCGGCGGCGGCCTCGGTGATCAGGCAGGCGATCCGGTGACCGTGCTCGGCGAAGGCGGCCTCGACGGCGGCGCGGTCGTTGTAGGGCAGCACCAGCGTCAACGCGGTCGAGGACTCGGGCACCCCGGGCGTCCCGGGGACCGCGAAGGTCGCCAGCCCGGAGCCGGCAGCGGCCAGCAGCGAGTCGACGTGACCGTGGTAGCAGCCGGCGAACTTCACGACCACGTCGCGACCGGTGAAGCCGCGGGCCAGTCGGATCGCGGACATGGTGGCCTCGGTGCCCGAGGAGACGAAGCGGACCTTCTCCACCGGGGTGCGCCACACGATCTCCTCGGCCAGCAGGACCTCCGGCTCGGTCGGGGCGCCGTACGACGTGCCCCGCGCGACCGCGGCGCTCACGGCCGCCTGGACCTCGGGGTGCGCGTGGCCCAGCAGCATCGGACCCCACGAGCAGATCAGGTCGACATAGTCGGTGCCGTCGACGTCGGTCAACCAGGCACCAGCGGCCGAGCGGATGAAACGCGGGGTGCCACCCACCGCGTTGAAGGCGCGGACCGGGGAGTTGACGCCACCAGGCGTCACGGCCCTGGCCCTCGCGAAGAGAGCGCCGGACGTGGGGGCGGGATCGGCCGTGGTCACCGTTTCATTGTCGCCGAGGGACCCCAGCCAGCCGCATCCGCGCCCGCTGTTCGAGCGGGATCGTGTGACGCAGACCACGTTGACCTACCATGGTGGCGACCACGCACTGGCCTGCTCGGATCAGGCCGCGGGCGCGGCACCGCCTCACAGCCCGGCAACCACCTCGGTGTCCAGACCACGATTTATCCTGCGGCCGTAACTTCGCCGTGACACGATTCGTTGGGTTAGGACGGCCGGCTGGTGGGAAGCATGGCTGCAACTCAAGGGGAGATGTTCATGTCCGCCAAACGCTTCGGTCGCACGCAGAAGGCCACGGCCATCCTGCCGCTCGCTCTGCTCTCGGCCGCCTGGACCGCCAGCCTGGCTGGCGTCGGTCCGACCACGACGGTGTCCGCACCGACCGCCGCCGAGTCGACCTCGCTGCCTGACGGCACGAGCGTCCCGACCGAGGCGATCGAGGCCCCGGCCTCCGTCAGCGGCGGGAGCCTCGGCAGCGGCGCCGGCGGCAACACCGCGCAGATCATCGCGACCTCCTCCACCAACGGCATCCCCTCCGCCGCCCTCGCGGCCTACCAGCGTGCCGAGACCGTCATCAACTCAGCCGACACGACCTGCAACCTGTCCTGGCAGCTGGTCGCCGCCATCGGTCGCGTCGAGTCCGACCACGGTCGCTACGGCGGCAACGCCCTCAACAACGACGGCATCGCGACCCCCGGCATCTACGGCGTCGCGCTCAACGGCAAGAACAACACCTCCGTCATCCGCGACACCGACGCCGGCCTCTACGACAACGACCTCGTCTTCGACCGCGCCGTGGGCCCGATGCAGTTCATCCCCTCGACCTGGTCGGTAGTGGGAGTCGACGCCGACGGCGACGCCCAGCGCAACCCCCAGGACATCGACGACGCCGCCCTGGCCACCGCGGTCTACCTCTGCTCCGGCAACGACGACCTCGCGACCCTGACCGGCCAGCGCGCCTCGGTCTACCGCTACAACCACTCCCAGTCCTATGTCGACCTGGTGCTCTCCATCATGGAGAACTACATGTCCGGCGACTACACCTCGGTGCCCAACTCCACCACCGCGGCCGGCTACATCGTCCCCGACCCCGGATACACCGCTCCCTCGGGCGGCGGCAGGGGCGATGGCCCGAAGTCCGACATCAAGCCCGGCCCCAGCGGCGGCAGCAGCACCCCCTCTGCCCCTGAGACCCCCGACCCCGAGCCCGAGCCCGGCGGCGGAAGCAACACCGGCGGCGGCGGAAACGGCGGCGGCCTGCCGACCCCCGAGGAGAACCCCGCCCCGCTGCCCTCGGTCAGCATCCCGCCGCTCCCCTCGACCCAGGTCGAGCCCGTCGACGCCATCCTCAGCCAGGCCCAGGCCATCGTGCAGTGCACCCTCGACGGCTACATCGACAACATCCTGCGCAGCGACGACAAGTTCGACCAGTGCGTCAAGGACTACACCAGCTGATCGGTCCCAGCACCTGCGACGAGCCCCGGCCCCCGGTCGGGGCTCGTCGTACGTCACGACCTGCGCGAACCCGCGCCGCGACCAGGATCGGAGGCGTAGTTTTGTTCCCCATGGAGGAACCGACACCGTCGAGCCGTTCGGCCGGCTCCTGGTTCGCCCGCGTGACGCACCGACTGCGGCGCCGCTCCTCGGATCTCGAGCCCCCGACCGAGGAGCCCGGCACGCCCCGGGTGATGTTGGTCAGCTCCAGGCCGCCGGATGACCTCCACCGCCTCACCGCCCCACGGGTTGCACCCCCGGTTGCGCCCCCTGTTGCACCGGCTGTTGCACCGCCGGCCGCCCCGCGACCCGGCACCACGCCCGCTCCGGCACCGGTGTCCGCCAGCGCCGGCGCCGGCACGAGCGCCGACAACGGCGACGTGACGTTCGCGCCCAAGCGGGGCGCTCGCCACGTGGTCGGGGTGTTGCTGCTCGCCTCGCTGGGAGCCACGGCGCTGGCCGCCTATACGGCCAGCCAGGATCCCACGACCAACACCATCGCCGTCGCCGTGACGATCGGCGCCCTGACGCTCGTCGTGTGGGCCCTGCGCGCGGGGTCCTCCGCGCCGCTGCTCGCGGTCAGGAGCGGCCAGCTCGAGGTGCGCAGCTCCGCGGGCCGCTTCGTCTTCGACCTGGCCAGCCCCTACACGCCGATCGAGGTACGCGGGACGCCTGGCACCCGGGGCTGGAAGGTGGTGCTCGCACGTCGCGGGATGGCACCGTTCGTCATCGACTCCTCCATGGTCGACGCCACCGAGTTCATGCGCGTGCTCAGGCGCCACCGCCCCGAGGATCGGCCCTAGTCACGCCCTAGTCACCGCCGTCGGGAGTCACTACTGCCCGCAGCGACCGCCTTCCGCGCCCACCCAGAACTGGAACGTGTTCTAGACTCCGCGGATGACCGGATACGTCAAGGACGACATCAGCCCCGAGGAGCTCGCGCTCCAGACGGCGCTCTACGGGCCCTTCGCCCAGTCGGTGCGCGAGCTCGTGGACGCCGCCATCCGCACCACCGTCGACGACGACGAGATCCGACGCGCCCAGGGCGAGATCGAGGCGATCGTGAACCGACTGCGTACCAGCCAGCTGGACGGCCCCTACGGTGTGCGGTTCGGCGCCGAGGGTCGCGGGCGGCCCTGGGGCAACACGGTCGTGGGGCTGCGCAACGGCGCGGCTCCGCCGCTGGTCATCGATCACGACGACACCGGCCGGGCCTGGTCGGACTTCCGGCTCGGAGCGGCCTACGAGGGCCCGCCGGGGCTGGTCCACGGCGGCGTCTCGGCGTTGGTCCTGGACCAGATGCTCGGCGAGGCGGCCGGAGCCGGCGGCAAGCCCGGCATGACCGGCACCCTCACGCTGGTCTACCGCCAGGGCACGCCCCTGGGCGACCTACGGGCCGAGGCCTGGATCGACCGCAGCGAAGGCATCAAGACGTGGGCCAAGGGTCACATCATCGGACCCGAGGGCATCACCGTGGAGGCCGAAGGCGTGTTCATCCTGCCGCGCTGGGCACGCGCAGCACTCGATCGCCAGGACCCGGAGAAGCCGACCCCGAGCTATTTCGAGTAGGCCCGCTCAGCTGCTCGCGGGGTGCTTGACGCCGCGAGCGCCCGAGTCCGTCAGCCGGGACTCCTCCAGAGCCTGCACCTCCAGCTCGTGGCGGCGGCTCTCGTCGAGCAGCTCGCGCGCAGCGTCGTAGGACCCCGGAGCAGAGACCAGGTCGGTCGCGCCCCCTCGGAGCCGACCGAGCGCCGCCCGGGCAAAGATCTGCTGCTCGGTCGTCGTGCGCTCGGAGCGACCGCGCCCGAGGAACGAGATGAACCAGTGCAAGATGGCGGTGACGCGGTTCTTGAAACCGGTGATGTACACGAGGTGGACCCCGAGCCACATCAGCCAGGCGAGGACACCGGTCAGCCGCAGACGCCCGACCATGGCCACGGCCCGGAAGCGGCTGATGATCGCCATCGAGCCCTTGTCGAAGTACCTGAACGGCGCCTGGGAGGGCTTGGCCTTGAGCCGGTTGTCGATCTCCTTGGCGGCGTACTTGGCGCCCTGGATCGCCACCTGCGCCACCCCGGGGAGGTTGTCGAGCGCAATCATGTCGCCCACGACGAAGACCTCGGGGTGACCAGGCAACGTCAGGTCGGGGTTGACCCCGATGCGGCCGGCGCGGTCGAGGGGGGCACCGCTCTGCTCGGCCAGGGTCCTGCCCAGCGAGCTCGCCTGCACGCCCGCGGCCCAGATCTTGGTGACGGTGTTGATGCGCTCCACGCGACCGTCCTTGTACTTCACCTCGAGGCCGCGCTCGTCGACGTCGGTGACCATCGCGCCGAGCTGGACCTCGACACCGAGCTTCCCCAGCTCGCGGGCGGTCCAGTCACCCAGCTTGGCGCCGAACGGCGGCAGCACCTGCGGTGCGGCGTCGAGGAGCATCACCCGCGCGGTGCGGGTGTTGATGGCGCGGAAGTCGCGCTTGAGGGTGCGGTGGGCCAGCTCGGCGATCTGGCCGGCCATCTCCACACCGGTCGGACCGGCACCGACGACCACGAAGGTCAACAGGTGGTCGACGTTGTCGCCGCGCCTGGCACCGAGCTCGGCGATCTCGAAGGCCCCGAAGATCCGCCCGCGCAGCTCGAGGGCGTCGTCGATGCTCTTCATGCCGGGGGCGTACTCCGCGAACTGGTCGTTGCCGAAGTAGGACTGGCCTGCGCCGGCGGCGACGATCAGGGAGTCGTAGTGGTGGAGGCTCTCGCGCCCGAGCACCTGCGAGGTGACCACGCGCTTCGCGAGGTCGATGCCGATGACCTCGCCGAGCAGCACCTGGGCGTTCTTCTGCCTGCTCAGGACCTCGCGGGTCGGAGGGGCGATCTCGCCCTCGGAGAGGATGCCCGTCGCGACCTGGTAGAGCAGGGGCTGGAAGAGGTGGTGGGTCGTCTTGGCCACCATCGTCACGTCCACGTCGGTGCGCCGCAGGGCCTTCGTGCCGAACAGGCCGCCGAAGCCGGACCCGATCACCACCACCTGGTGCCGTGCGGTGCTGGTCTCGGTGCTCATGGCGCCTCCAGTGTCGATAGATGCTCGTCGGACATTGTCCCGTGGGAGAACAGCGCTGACCAATCCCGGCTTCCGTCGCCTGTGTCACATGACTGGACCATGCCGCCAGCCTTCCTCCAGGTAGAGGAAAATTGAACGACACCAGGTTTGGTGCCCCGAGGTCCCGGGTAAGGAGCCGACAATAGCTCGACCATGTCCTGTTGACGTCGGAGAAATCGTTGTCGTTGAACCGGCCCGCCCTGTCCCTGGGCTCTGGGCCCCGGGGTGTGCAAGACGCACGCCGCTGGGTGGTCAAGGCGTGCGCTGACATCGGTCGGAGTGATCTGGTCGAGTGCGCCGAGCTGGGCGTCTCCGAGCTGGTCACCAATGCCCTCCTCCACGGTGCTCCGCCGATCCAGGTGCGCGTGCGGGGCACCCAGGAGCATCCGCGGGTCGAGGTGCGCGACGGGTCCACGACCCCGCCCACCCTCCCGTCCAACGCCGAGCCGATCGACGAGGAAGACCTGCTGCTCACCTTCGGCCGGGGCTTGAGCATCGTGGCTCGCAGCGCCGACGCCTGGGGTGCCGAGATCGAGGACGACGGCAAGGTCGTCTGGTTCAACCCGGCCACCGGTTTCATCGACGGCGACGGCCTCGAGGGCACGATCACCGGCATCCTGGAGGGGCCACGCGAGCAGCTCGAGGGCCAGGAGCTCATCGAGTTCGACATCCGCGAGGTCCCCCTCACCTCCTACATCGCCTTCCAGCGGCACTACCGCGAGGTGCGACGCGAGGTGCGGCTGCTGGCGTTGGCCCACGAGTCCGACTACCCGCTGGCCAAGAACCTGTCCGACCTCTTCGGGAGCCTGGAGCAGCCGCTGCGCGAGGGCCTCGGCGCCGGTCAGATCGACGCCGCCCTCGCCGCTGGCCGCACGAGCACCGATGTCCACGTCGTGATGGACACCGAGTCCGCCGACAGCGTGAGCCGCTTCATCGAGCTGCTCGACCTCGCCGACGCCTTCTGCCGGGAGGAGCGCCTGCTCTCCTTGGCCCGCACCCCCGAGCAACAGCGCTTCCAGGAATGGTTCCTCGGTGAGTTCGTCCGCCAGACCGGCGGCGAGGACCCGGTGTCGTGGCGCGAGGCCAGCCCCCAGCGGATCCGGCACACTAGCGTCTCGTGACTCCCCCGCTGCTGCGCCTCACCTGCGCGGTGGCCGTCGGTGGAGCGGTGGGGGCCGTCCTGCGCCATGCTCTCGGCACGCTCGCCCCCGACGGGTCCGGATTCCCCTGGACGACCTTCGCGATCAACGTGTCCGGCGCCTTCCTGCTCGCCCTGCTGCCGGCACTCGGGCCCGTACGACGATCCCGCACGCTCGCGGTCGGCCTCGGATCCGGCGTGCTCGGCGGCTACACGACCCTCTCCGTGACCTCCGAGCAGGGACGCAGCCTGCTGGACCAGGGGCACCCTGCTCTCGCCGCGGCGTACCTCCTGGGGACGCTGGCGACCGCCCTGGTGGCAGTGCTGGTCGCCTCGCACTGGTCTGCTCCTGCCCAGCAGCAGCACTTCGCTGACGAGGAGGGCGACCGGTGACCGTGCTGCTGGTCGCCGTCGGGGGTTCCGTGGGTGCCGCCGTGCGCTTCCTGGTCGGCCACCGCCTGGACCGCGACCTGCCGGTGGGCACATTGCTGGTCAACCTCGTGGGCTCGTTCCTCCTGGGGCTCCTCACCGCGCTGTCCCTGGACCAACAGCTGCTGGCACTGCTGGGGGCGGGCTTCTGCGGGGGCCTGACGACCTACAGCGCCTTCGCCGTGCAGACACGCTCCCTCGGTCGTCGTGGGGCGCTCTACGCGGCCCTGACGGTCCTCCTGGCCCTCGGCGCCTGCGCGCTGGGGTTCTGGGTCGGTCAGGCGTAGCCCAGCCGGTGCAGACGCTCGTCGTCGATCCCGAAGTGGTGGGCGACCTCGTGCACGACGGTGATCCGGACCTCCTCGACCAGCTCGGCCTCGTCGGCACACATGTCGAGGAGAGGACCGCGGAAGATGAAGATCCGGTCAGGCAGCCCCGCGCCCATCGTGAAGTCGCGCTCGGTCAGGGCGACGCCGTCATAGAGGCCGAGCAGGTCGTCGGGCTCACCCTCGGGCGGCTCGTCCTCCACGAGGACCACGACGTTCTGGACCAGGGCGGCGAGCTCCTCGGGGATGCCGTCCAGGGCGCGGTCGACCAGCTCGTCGAAGTGCGCGGGGTCCATCTCGATCGGCATCTGGTCATTGTGCCCGGTCGGCGCACACCCCTGGAAAAACAAGCACGTCCCGGACCTGGTGGTCCGGGACGTGCTGGCTCTGCTGCTTTTGCGACCCCGACGGGACTCGAACCCGCGGCCTCCGCCGTGACAGGGCGGCGCGCTAACCAACTGCGCTACGGGGCCTTGATGCTGCATTTTGTCCAGCACTGCTGGAGCGCTGGAACTCTAACCCATCCCCCGCGGCACCTCCCAATCCGGGGATCGGATCGACAGACTTCAGCGGACGAAGCACCCCCAACGGGATTCGAACCCGTGCTACCGCCGTGAAAGGGCGACGTCCTAGGCCGCTAGACGATGGGGGCCAGACTTGCCGGGCCAGCATAGGGCCGTCCCCGAACGCGCTCCAAGCCAGTCCGGCTCCGACTGGTTCTCGGCCCAGGCTGGATCCCACTCCGGGCCTGGGCTCACTCCGGCACGGTGGTGGTGCCGACGCAGGAGTAGTCCCGCGCACCGGACGCCGTCCAGCGCCCGCCGTCGACCTTGATGAAGCGCCAGCACTCGCCGGTGCGCTTGGCGCCGACGTTCTGCGGGCCGTGCGCGTCGTTGGCCGTCCAGTTCTTCACCTGCTTGAGGCTCGCGATGAGCGCCGGACGACTCAGCTTGCCACCCAGGGCGGTGGCCTGCTCGACGAACAGACGCGCAGCAGACCAAGCGAAGAGTCCGTACGACGTGGGCTTGGCACTCGGGTTCACCTGCTGCAGCCAGGCGAGGTAGAGCGACACCTCGGGGCTGCGTGACGCCTCCTCGAAGGGCACGTGGGTGATGAAGATGTGGGTGTCCTCGGCCGCCGCACCGGCCTGCTCGATGTAGCCCTGCTCGTACATCGGCTGGGACATCATGAACAGGTCGGGCTTGTAGCCCTGCTGCTGCATGGCCTGGGCCATCCGGACTGCGTGCGCCGACGAGCCGAGGAACTGGACGTACTCGATGCCCGCGTCCTTCAGCTCCTGGACGTAGGGGGCGTAGTTGAACTCCGAGATGTCGATGCCCTGACGGATGAGGAACTTCAGACCCCGCTGCTCCATGGCGTCGGCCTGGTAGTTGGCGTTGGCCGGCACGGCGCCCGCGTTGATCCACACGTAGGCCGCCTTCTTGACCCCGGCGGGGTGGTTGGCCTTGATCCAGTCGGGCACGGCGTTCTCGAACTCGTTGGCCTTCAGCGACATGGCGCCGAAGCACGTCGTGCACCGGGAGCGCTCCAGCGAGGCCGAGGCCGACCTCAGGTCCGGCAGCCCGCAGGCCTGCGCGGTCGCGGCGCCGCCGGAGTCGAAGGCCGACATCGACCCGACCGCAGCGAAGGACTCGTCGCACGCCTTGGTGTAGGCCAGCTGGTCGGCAGCGGCGTCGGTGCGACTGTCGAGCAGGAGCACCTCGAGCTTGCGACCGCAGATGTCGGAGGTGGCGTTGAAGTAGGCCGCGTAGGCGCGCACCGCGTCCTGGCCGGCCTGCATCAGGCCCGGCACCGGGCCGGAGATGTCCGAGGCGTTGGCGATCGTGATCGTCGTGTCGGTGATGCCGGTCTGATTGGCGAAGCCGTCGCACCCGCCGGCCTCCCCGCCGCCTCCGGCGGCGTTCTCCCCGGTGGGGGCAGGTGCCGCTGCGTCGGCCCCGGTGGACCCACCGTCGGTGCGGTCGGTGCCGCCGACCGGCGCGGCTTGCGGTGCCGTCCCGGCAGCCCCGGGGATCGGCGACGTCGCCGTGGTGCTGGTGGCACCACCCCCCACCACCTCGGTGCCGATTCCGGTCCCGGCCTCAGCCTGCCCGGGCACGGCGGGCGACCCGCCTTGCAGGCGGGCAACGGTGTCGGGATGCATCCTCGACCCACACGCGGCGAGGACGCCGACCAGGAGGAACGCGATGACGGGGAGCAGCGTCGTACGATGGCGGCGCGAGAGGCTCATGGACACCTAACGCCGCACGGACCCAAAGGTGACGCGCATCATGGTCACCCCTCCCTTTCGTGGGTCCCCTGGTGCTCCTGTAGGGTGTGCGTCGCTTGGGCAGGTAGCTCAGTCGGTACGAGCGATCGCCTGAAAAGTGATAGGTCGGCGGTTCGACCCCGCCCCTGCCCACAAGCACCGTGGGTCTCTGACCTGCGAGAAGGCCCCCGTCGGACTCCGGCGGGGGCCTTCGACGTTTGCATGAGTGAGCTCAGGGAGTTCTCCGCGCAGGACGCGTGGCAGGAGTACTTCAACCAGCGCTTCACGGCCGACCCCACGTTGTACCAGAGCTTCCACACCGACTGGTTCCGCGGCTACCTCGAGCGCCGGGGAGTTCCCAGCGTTGTCGGCTGTGCTGGAGGAGCACATCCTGGCCGACGACTGGGAAGGCACGCGCAGCCGAGAGGTCGCCAGCGTCACGCTCGGCGCCTGCCTGGCCCTGCACGCCCTGCAGCACCACGCGTGCTCGTGCAGCGCCACGGCCTACACGCTCGTGACCCGGCTGGTCGTGGCCGCCGAGCGCCTGATTCGCCCGCCCGACCGTGCGGCAGACACCACCGCCGGCGATCCGTGACCTCGTCCTGGACGCTCGTGACGAGGAGCGCCTACGACTGGCGGTGCTGGCGGCGCATGTCTCGGTGGGCGGTGTGTGCGGGCCGCCCGGCCACGAGGTCGTGGTGCCGGCCTGACGTCCGCGGACCTCGGCGTACGCCGCACGGCCGCGGGCCCGGGTTGAGCCTCGGCCCTGACGCTGGGATCAGAGGTACTCGGACGCGGCGTCGGTCAGCCAGGCGGCCAGGTGGCGCGCGAAGGCGGGGCGCACGTAGACCCGCCGGACCTCGCCGGCACAGCGCCCGATCGCCACCTGGGCACCGGCGAGGTTGCCCTGGACGCACCCGCCCGGCGGCACCACGGAGAAGTCGATGGAACAGCCGTGGGCCAGCACGGTGAGGGCATGCTCGCCGCCGACCACGATCGTGGTGCGCTGCGCGGAGACGTCCACGACCTTGCTGGACGGCTGCACGGAGCGGACCGCCCCGGCCAGCGGAACCTCCAGGCCCGGCTCGGCAGGGGGGGCCCCGTCGACCAGCCACCACTGAGGACCCAGCTGCCAGACGTATCCGTCGCGTTCCGTCCCCGGGAGGGTGGGCAGGCTAGACGAGCGCACCTCCAGCAGGGAGCGGAACGGCGCCTCGGCCAGGCTCAGCCCCGGGACGTCGATGCCGAAGCCGACGCCGTGCAGCGGGGAGCGCCGCAGGCTGGTCATATCGGTGATCAGGTCAGCCGTCACGTCGGGCTCCCTCGGGGTCGTAGGAGACGGGGTCAGTCACCCTCACGGCGACGGACACAAGGGCGTCGACGGCGTCGAGGACCTCTCCCACCCGACCACGACCCCCGTCGAGCAGGGCCAGCGCGAACGGTCGTCCGTCGTGGCCGTGGGGGTAGGCACTGGTCACGTGGCCGTGCATCGGCACCGGGAAGGCACCCAGGTCCGCACCGTGGGAAACCAGCTGAGCCCCCTCGACGATGCGGGAGCTGCCGTCGACCGGCTGCAGCCCGACCAGGCGGCGTCGGTCCGGACGCTGGGCGTCCGCCCGGGCCAGCGAGCGCATGCCGATGAAGTCCGTCTTCTTCCTCGACACCACCCAGGACATGCCCAGGTCGTGAGCGGTGACCGTGCCGTCGGTCTCCTGCCCCACGATGGGGAAGCCCTTCTCGGCGCGGAGCACATGCATGGTCTCGGTCCCGTACGGCGTGATGTCGTGGGGCGCACCGGCCTCGGCGACCGCGTCCCACAGGGCCGCGCCGTACCAGGACGGGACGTTGAGCTCGAAGGCGAGCTCGCCGGAGAACGAGATCCGCATGACGCGCGCCGGGATCCCCGCGATCGTGGTCTCCCGCCAGTCCATGAAGCCGAACGCTGCGGCGGTGCAGTCGAGCCCGGGGGCAAGCTCCGCCAGCACGTCGCGCGATCGGGGCCCGGCCACGGCGACGACCGACCACTGGTCCGTCACCGAGGTGAGTGCCACGTCGAGGTCGGGCCACTCCGTCTGCAGCCACTCCTCGAGCGCGTCGAAGACCGAGGCCGCGTTCCCGGTCGTCGTCGACATCAGCCACTCGGTCTGCGAGAGCCGGGCGGTGGTGCCGTCGTCGATGACCATGCCGTCGGGGCCGCACATGACGCCGTAGCGCACCTTGCCGACCCTCAACGTCGAGAAGAGGTTGGTGTAGACACGATCGAGCAGCACCCCCACGTCCTCGCCCTGGAGCAGGATCTTGCCGAGGGTCGAGGCGTCCATCATGCCCACGCCGTTGCGCACCGCGCGGACCTCGCGGTGCACCGCGGCGTCGAGGTCCTCGCCCGGCCGAGGAAAGTGCCGCGGCCGCTTCCACTGCCCGACGTCCTCGGCCGGCGCGTGCGCGACCCGGTCCTGGATCTGGCTGACCCGCACCGGGTCGGACAGCTCGCCCCGGTTGCGCCCGGCGAGCAGTGCGAAGGTGAGCGGCAGGACGGGCGGGCGGTAGGTGGTCGTGCCGACGTCCTCGATCCGCTGGCCGAGCTCCTGGGCCAGGATCCCGACCGTCAGGACCCCGAACGTGCGGGACTGGTCGGCACCGGTGCCGATGGTCGTGAAGCGCTTGACGTGCTCGACGCTGGTGAGGCCCGCCGCGTGCGCGCGGCGCACGTCGTGCAAGGTCGCGTCGCGGTGCGGGTCGAGGAACACCCGTCTGCTGTCCCCACTGGCGGAGCGGAAGTGCGTGGCGGGAGGGGTGTGCGTGGTTCGCCACCCCGGCATCACGGCGAGCTCACCGGCCGCGGCGCCGACGACGCTCTCGCGCCCGGCCTGGCCCGGGGCGGGGACGTCGGGCACGAACCCGGCGACCTCGTCCGACCAGCGGGTCCTGCCGCCGGGGTGGCTGAACAGCTGGACCGCCGGGTTGCTGCCGCCACTGACGGCCAGGAGGTCCACGTCGAACGACCCGACGGTCGTGTCCACGCGGGTCAGTCGGTCGTCCTCGCCGCCTGCCCCCTGGGTGCCGAGGACCTCCGCACCGGTGTGCACGCTGACCCCGTAGGCGGCGAACGCCGCGGCCAGCTCGTCCGCGACGGTGTCGCGGACGTCGAGCACCGCGACCAGGGTGGTGCCCGCTGCGGCGAGCTCGAGGGCCGCGTGCAGCCCTGGGTCGTGCGCGGTCCAGACGACGGCCCGCTCACCAGCGAGGACGCCGTAGCGGCTCACGTAGTCGGCCGCGGCGCAGGCCAGCATGATTCCCGGGCGGTCGTTGTCCTCGAAGACCAGCGGGCGCTCGAGCGCCCCGGTCGCCAGGATGACGCGACGAGCCTGCACGTGGTGCAGGCGGCACTTCGCCCGGTGCGGAGTGTCCGACGCGCCGGCACGGTGGGTCCGGCGCTCGACGGCCACGAGCCGGCCGTGACCGTGTGAGCCGGTCACCGTGGTCCCGTTGAGCACCGTGACCCGGGGCAGCGCCTGGAGGTCGCCCAGCAGGCCGGCCAGCTCCGCACGCGCCGCCGCCGAGACCGGCAGGTCGGCCGCGGCGCCACCGAGCGCGGGACCGTCGTCCAGCAGCAGCACCCGGCCCCCCTCCCGGCCAGCCTCCACCGCGGCCCGCAGGCCGGCGAGACCGCCGCCGACCACGGCCACTTCGCAGTGCTGGAACAGGGTGTCGTACCGGGTGGTGTCCTCGCGCTCGGGCAGCCATCCCCGGCCGGCGACCCGTTCGACCGCGAGCCCCTCGTGGACAGGCAGCGTCGTGGTGGGCACCATGGGCTCGCCTCCCTCGGAGAGCACCTGGACGTAGGCGTTGGACTCCTCCACCCCCACTCCCATGACCCCGCGCGGGCGACCGGAGTAGATCCCGTGCGAGACCAGCAGGAGGTCGGCCGCCAGCATCGCCGAAGCGACGGTGTCGCCGACGAAGGCGGGGACCGACCGGCCGTCCACCTTGATCGTCACCGGGCTCGACCGGTCGATACGCGAGCCCCCGTGCCGGAGTCGACGGCTCATCGAGCCGTCACCTCCGCAGGGCGGATCTCGTCGGTCACGGTATTGCGTTCGAGGTCGAACCAGCGGCGACAGCCGGCAGCGTGGAACCACCGCTCGACGAACCAGCCCCGCGGGTTGGCGCGGAAGAAGAGGTAGGCGGCCCACTCCTCGTCGCTCAGCGCGGACGGGTCGGGCGGGTAGGCCACCCCCGACTCAGCGCCGTAGTGGAACTCGGTCTCGTCACGTTCCCCGCAGTGGGGGCACGAAATTCTCAGCACGTCGACACTCCTGGGATCGTCAGTGGGCGACGGCGGCGGCGCCGTGCTCGTCGATGAGGCGGCCCGAGGTGAACCGGTCCAGCCCGAACGGCACGGCCAGCGGGTGGGGACGCCCCTCGGCGATGGTGTCGGCGTAGACCGACCCGATCCCGGGAGTCGCCTTGAAGCCGCCGGTGCCCCAACCGCAGTTCACATAGGCGTTGGCGTGCGGCAGCTGACCGATGATCGGCGAGGCGTCGGGGGTGACGTCGACGATCCCGGCCCAGGTCCTCAGGACGTGGGCGCGCGCGAAGATCGGGAACAGCTCCATCGCGGCAGCCATCTGCTCCTCGATGACGTGGAAGGAACCCCGCTGGCCGTAGCCGATGTGCGCGTCGACGCCGGCGCCCATGACGAGCTCACCCTTGTGGGCCTGGCTGACGTAGACGTGGACCGCGTTCGACATCACCACCGTGTCCAGCACCTGCTCGAGGAGCTCGGAGACCAGCGCCTGGAGGGGGTGGCTCTGCACCGGCAGCCGCACCCCGAGCCGGTCGGTGAGGTCCGCGGTGTGCCCGGCCGCGCACAGGGCGAGACGGCCCAGACCGATCGTCCCCCGGCTCGTCTCCACCGCTGTGACCCGCTCGCCCGTCGTGGCAAAGCCGGTGACCTGGGCGTTCTGGATGATGTCGACCCCCAGCGCGTGGGCAGCGCGGGCGTAGCCCCAGGCCACGTAGTCGTGCTTGGCGATCCCGGCCCGGGGCTGGAAGGTGCCGCCGAGCACGGGGTAGCGCGGCCGGTCGGTGACGTCGAGGATCGGGACGAGCTTGCCGATCTCGTCGGGGCCCAGCCACTGCGCGTCGAGGCCGTTGAGCTGGTTGGCGTTGACCCGTCGCTTGCCCTCGCGGATGTCAGCGAGGTTGTGCGCCAGGTTGAGTACGCCACGCTGGCTGAACATGATCTGGGTGTCGAGCTCGTCCTCCAGCGTCTCCCACAACTTCAGCGAGTGCTCGTAGATCGCCGCGCTCTCGTCCCACAGGTAGTTGGACCGGATGATCGTGGTGTTGCGGGCCATGTTGCCGCCCCCGAGCCAGCCCTTCTCCAGGACCGCCACGTTGGTGATGCCGTGGTTGCGGGCCAGGTAGTAGGCCGTGGCGAGGCCGTGACCGCCGCCGCCGACGATCACGACGTCGTACGACGACTTCGGCTCGGCATCGGCCCACAGGAAGTCGGGGTGCTCGGGGGGTCTCTGGGAGGTCCTCATGCGACGTTCACGTCCCCTCAACCGCGCAGGCGGGTCATGGCCGGGTCGAACAAGGGCTCCTGCGTCACGACGTAGGGCAGCTGCCGGTCGAAGTAGCCGATGCTCAGCTCGGTGCCCGGCTCCGCCAGCGCGGCGGGGACCCAGGCGTAGGCGATGGCGAGCTGGACCGTGAAGCCCCACGCCGCACTGGTGACGTGGCCGACCGCGGTCCCGTCGGCGAAGACAGGTTCCTTGCCCATCACGACCGCCAGCGGGTCGGTGGAGGTCAGGCAGACCAGCTTCTGGCTCACCGCCGCGGGGTCGAGCTCGGCGAGGGCGGCCCTGCCGACGAAGTCGTCCTTGCTCATCCGGACGGCGAACCCGAGTCCGGCCTCGTAGGGGTTGTGGTCCCACGTCATGTCGGAGCCGAAGGAGCGGTAGCCCTTCTCGAGCCGCAGGCTGGTGAACGCGGCCCGGCCGGCGGCACTCACCCCGTGCTCGCGGCCCGCGAGCCACAGCGTGTCCCAGAGCTTCATGCCCAGGTCGGCACTCGTGTAGAGCTCCCAGCCCAGCTCACCCACGTAGGAGAGCCGCATCGCGGTGACCGGGACCATGCCCACGTGCGCCTCGATCGCGCGGAAGTACTTCACGCCCTCGTTGCTGAAGTCGTCGCCCGAGACACTCTGCACCAGGTCGCGGGCGGCGGGTCCCCACAGCCCGATGCAGCAGGTGCCCGGCGTGATGTCGTGGACGAAGACGTCGGCCGGTGCCAGCGCCTGCAGGTAGGCCAGGTCCAGGTTGCCGTTGGCGCCGATCTGGTAACGCTGCCGCCCGGGGGCGGCCGGGAGCCGGGTGACCGTGATGTCGCTGCGGATCCGGCCTCGGGGGTCGAGCAGGAGGCAGTAGGTGACCGAGCCGACCGAGCCGCCGACGTTGCCGCTCACCAGTCCTTGGAGGAACGCGGTGGCGCTCCGACCGACGACCTCGATCCGCTTGAGCGCGGTCATGTCGTACATCGCGACCCGCTCGCGGGTCGCCATCGCCTCGGCTCCGGCGATCGGCGACCAGTAGCGGCTCGCCCACTCTCCCGGGCGCGGCACGGCCCGTCCCGCGGCTTCGTAGGCCGCCAGTGCGGCCTGGTTCGCGCCGTACCACTGCGGGCGCTCCCAACCGCTCGCCTCGAGGAAGAAGCCGTCGAGCTCGCTCTGGCGCTGGTGGAACGGCGAGCGGCGCAGCGGCCGCGGCGACTCCATCGGCTGCAGCGGGTGCAGCACGTCGTAGACCTCGACGAAGTTCTGCTGGTCGCGCTCGAGGACGTACGCGGGCCCGAGCTGGTGCCTCTCGAATCGCGCCAGCGCCGCGTCGTGCATGTCGGTGGTGCTCGCCCCGTCGACCAACAGCTCGGCGACCGCCCGTCCCACGCCGGCCGAGTGGGTGACCCAGACCGCCTCGGCGACCCAGAAGCCGCGCACGTCCGGGCTCTCGCCGACCAGCGGGCCGCCGTCCGTGGTGAAGGAGAACAGCCCGTTGATCCCGGAGTCGACCTCAGCGTCGCGCAGGGAAGGCAGCAGCGCCTGCGACTGCTTCCACGGCCCCTCGAAGTCGTCGGGCGTGAAGGGCCGCACCGACGGCATCACCTCGCCGCCCCAGTCGTCGAACTGGGCGACGTCGAGCGGCATCGGACGGTGTGCGTAGGAGCCGATCATCTGACGGTCGAAGTCGTCGCGGTAGTAGAGGTCCTCGCCCTGGTGGCGCAGGATCGGGCGGCGGAGCTCGACGCTCTGCCCCTCCTGCGCCGCGACGGGGGTGGTGCCCACGAGCTGGTGCTCCAGCGGGGTGAGCGGGAGGTCGAGGCCGACCATGGCCGCGACCTTGCGGCCCCAGATGCCGGCGCAGCAGACCACGATCTCGGCAGGGAGGTCACCTCGCGTCGTCGAGACCCCGACGACGCGGCCGTCCTCGACGAGCACACCGGTCACCTCCGTGCCCGGCAGCAGGGTGGCTCCACGGGAAGCGGCCCGACGGGTCTGCACGTCAACGGCGCGCACCGCCTTCGCGATCCCGTCGGTGGGGTTGAACAGCCCGCCCAGGACGATCGCGGGGTCGAGGAGATCGTGGTGGGCGACGCACTCCTGCGGAGTCAGGATCCGCGCCTCGATGCCGTGAGCGGCCAGCCAGCCGGCGCGGCGGTGCAGCTCGGCGAGGCGGTCAGGCGAGGTGGCGACCTCGAGACCGCCGACCGGCAGGAAGCACGGGCCCTCCTCGTGCTCGAGGCCGCCCAGCTTCTGCACGGTGTACGTCGCCAGCTCGGTCATCATCCGCGACGGACCGGCCTGGAAGACAAGTCCCGGGGCATGGGTCGTGGATCCGCCTGTGTGCGGGATCGGGCCGGCGTCGACCACGGTCACGTCGCTCCAGCCGCGCTCGGTGAGCTCGTCGGCCAGAGCCGCGCCCACGACCCCGGCGCCGATCACGACGACCTTCGAACCACTCACAGACATCACTCCAGCTTTTTTAGTTGCGCTATGTGCAACTTGACTCGCTCTACGCAACAACCATACATCCACAGCCAGCCCCTGACCAGCGCACAGGCGGCCGACGACGCCCGGTGGGGCGTCGCCGACCGCGACGTGGGGCAGTGGCCCAGAGCCGGGCCAGAGACGGGCCAGAGACGGGCCAGAGACGGGCCTGGATCAGGAGCTCAGGAGAGCCAGGCCTCGACCTTGTCCGGGTTGGCCTCCACCCACTTCTGGGCAGCGTCCTCGGGCGACATGCCGTCGTCCGCGATGTAGCTCGCCACCAGGTTCTGGTCGTCGTTGGTCCACTCGAAGTTCTTCACCAGGTCGAACGCCGGGCTGCCCGAGTCCGCGAAGTCGCTCGCCACGATCTTCTGCAGCTGGGTCTCCGGGTAGTCGCAGGCCACCGCCTTGGCATCGTCGGCGCAGCCGTCGGTGTAGGCCGGCAGGTCCACCTTGACCAGCGGGACCGTCGAGATGAACCACTGCGGTTCGTAGAAGTAGCCGATCAAGGGGGTCTTGTTCTCCTCGGCCTTCTGGAACGCCGCGATCGAGGCGGACTCGCTGCCCGAGAAGACCACCTTGAAGTCGAGGTCAAGGTTGCTGACGATCGACTCGTCGTACTGCACGTAGGACGGGTCGGCTCCGAGGAACTGCCCCTTCCCGCCGGACTCGGGGGTCTCGAACAGGCTGGCGTACTTGTTGAGGTTGCTCCAGTCGGTGATGTCGGGGTACTCCTGCGCCATCCACGGCGGGACGTACCAGCCGATCACCCCCACGTTGCCGGTCGCGCCCACGCTCTCGGCGCTGCCGTCGCCGCCCTGGTCGGCGAAGTACAGCTTCTCGAGGTCGGGGTGCCCCCAGTCCTCGATCACCACGTCCACGTCCCCCGACCCGAAGCCCTGCCAGGAGACCTCCTCCTTCAGGTTCTTGTAGGTGGTCTGGCACCCGAGCATCGTGTCGGCGACGTAGCCGACGACGTAGGCGTCGGCCTCGTAACCCACCCACGGGTTGACGGCCATGTTGACCTCGCCGCACTCGCCTCCGGCCGCGGCGGCCACGGACTCGTTGTCCTTCTCCGCCGCAGCGATGTCGCCTCCGCCGCCGCCGCCGCCGCACGCGCTCGCGACGAGCGCGAGCACCGCGAGCGAGCCGGTGAGGGTGCTGACTTTCCTGAATTCCACGTAGTTCTTCCTCTCGTTGGTGGTTCCGCGTTCATGGGTGGGCGGGCGTTCACGTCGCCCCGCTGCGGCTGGTGCCGCTGGTCTCGGCCGCCCGACGAGCCACCCGGTCGACCATGACCCCGAGCAGCACGATCGCGATGCCGGCGGCGACGCCCTTGCCGAAGTACTCGTTCTGGGAGAAGCCGAGGACGACGTCGTAGCCAAGCGCTCCGCCGCCGACGAGCCCGCCGATCACCACCATCGCCAGGACGTAGAGCAGTCCCTGGTTAGCGGCCAGCACCAGGTGGCCGCGGGCCATCGGCAGCTGGACCTTGGTGATCAGCTGCCAGGGGGTCGAGCCGGCCGCCGTGGCCGCCTCGATCGTGGCTTCAGGCACCTGCTTGACCCCGTCGGCGACGAGCTTGATCGCCACCGGCGCGGCGTAGACGACCGCCGCGAAGATCGCGGTGAACCGGGTCGGGTCGAAGAGCAGCAGGACCGGGATCAGATAGACGAACGGGGGCATCACCTGGGCGGCGTCCAGCAGCGGCCGCAGCGCCCGCTCGACGACCCGGCTGCGCGCCATCCAGACCCCGAGCACCACGGCCAGGATCATCACGAAGACGGTCGCGACCAGCACCGAGGTGAGCGTGACCATCGCGTCGTACCAGAGACCGGTCATGTAGATGCCGCCGAGGCAGACCGCCGTGGACAGGGCCCCGCGGACACCTGCCAGCACGCCGGCAAGCAGCAGCAGTGCAGTGCCGGTGACGAACCACGGCGAGCCGGCGATCAGGTCCTGCAGCGGGTTGAGCAACCCGTTCGTCGTGCCGCGCTGGATCGCGGTCGTCACCCCACCGATGTGGTCGGTGACCCAGCCGGCGAACGAGTCCACCGCGCTGGCGATGGTCCCGCCGAGCGAGGTCGTGGGGAACTCGGCGAAGCGCAGCTCGAGCCGGGACAGGTAGACCATGACGAGCGCGACCACCGCTGCCACCCCGAGCCCGATCCAGTGGGCTCGGCCGCGACCACCGCTGCGGGCCAGGGTCTCGCTGCGCTCGCTGGCCTCGGTGGTGACCCGGTCAAGCAGGATCGCGAGGATCACGATGCACAGGCCGGAGGTGAGGGCGCTCCCGACACGACCGGCCGCCAGGGCCTCAAGGACCGGCTGTCCGAGCCCGGGGCTGTTGACGAATCCGGCGATCACGACCATCGACAGGGCAGCCATGATCGTCTGGTTGACACCGACGATGATCGTCTTGCGCGCCATCGGAAGCTGCACCTTGGCCAGCCGCTGCCACCGGGTCTGGCCCAGGGAGTCGGTAGCCTCGATCGTCGTCCTCGACACCATCTGGATCCCGTGGGCGGCGATCCGCACCGCGGGGGGGAGTGCGTAGAGCACGGTCACGGCGACCGCGATGGCTGGTCCGATGCTGAAGAACAGCGCGAAGGGCGCGAGGTAGACGAAGGCCGGCATCGTCTGGAGCACGTCGAGCACCGGGGTGGCGACCGTCCGAGCGAGCCTGCTGCAGCCGATCCAGATGGCGAGCGGCATCCCGATGAGCAGCGCGATGCCGACGGCGAAGAAGGTCACGATCAGGGTGTCCAGGCTGTCGGCCCAGTAACCCAGGAGTCCGACCGCGACCAGGCCTACCTCCACCGCGACGGCGAGGCGCCAGCCCGCGACGGCGAGCGTGCACCACCCGGCGATGCCGAGCACCCCGAGGTAGCCGACCTGCGGGACGGGACGGGGTAGGTCGGCGCGGGAGAAGACGTCCTGCAGCCACCCGACGGCCGCGTTGAAGACGTCCGAGAGTGCGCCGACGACCTGCATGACCACGTTGGTGTCCCGGCCGCGGATCAGGTCGACCTTCAGGTCGGAGAAGTAGTCGTGGAACCCGGTGCGCCCGAGCCCGGGCAGGTAGAGCGTGTTCGAGCCGTCGGCCAGCACGGAGACGACCACCCAGACCGCGACGACGCCGCCGGCGAGCGCCCACGTCGGGGCACCCCAGCGCGTACGCCGCGAGGTGGGGACGGTGGCCTCCTCCCCGGGGGTGCCGGCGACCATGTCGTCCGGAGCCCGCGTGGCGGTGAGCGGGGCGCTCACGCCCGCACACCCTCCTCAGCGACGACGACACGCAGGATCTCGTCGTCGTCCACGATGCCGACCAGGGACCCGTCGCGGACCACCTGCAGTGGGTGTGCCGAGGCGAGCGCCGCCTTGGCTGCTTGCCGCACGATCGTGTCAGGGCTCATCACCGGGCCCTCGAGCGAGTCGTCGGGTCGAGGCGCCCGCATGACGTACTCCAGCGTGAGGACGTGCGAGCGGGGGACGTCGCTGACGAAGTCGCGGACGTAGTCGTCGGCGGGCCTCGCGACGACCTCGGCGGGCTTGCCGATCTGAACGATCTCGCCGTCACGCATGATCAGGATCCGGTCCCCCAGCTTGAGGGCCTCCTGCAGGTCGTGGGTGACGAAGACCATCGTCTTGCGGAGCTCGGCCTGCAGCCGGATCACCTCGTTCTGCATGTCCCGTCGAATCAGTGGGTCCAGCGCCGAGAAAGGCTCGTCGAAGAGGAGGATCGACGGGTCGTTGGCCAGGGCCCGGGCCAGGCCGACGCGCTGTTGCATGCCACCGGAGAGCTGGTCGGGATAGGACCGCTCGTAGCCAGAGAGCCCGACCAGGTCGACCAGCTCGCCGGCCCTGCGGCGCCGCTCGGCCTTCTTCACCCCTCGGACCTCGAGGCCGTAGCCCACGTTGTCGATCACCTGGCGGTGCGGCAGCAGCCCGAAGTGCTGGAACACCATCGACACCGTACGACGGCGCAGGTCGCGCAACTGGGCCTCCGAGGCGCCGGTGACGTCCTGCCCGTCGATCGTGACCGTGCCGGCCGTCGGCTCGATGAGCCGCGTCAGACAGCGGACCAGTGTCGACTTCCCGGAGCCGGAGAGGCCCATCACCACGAACACCTCACCGGGTGCCACGTCGAACGAGACGTCCTTGACCGCGCTCACGCAGCCGGTCTTCGCCTGGAGCTCCTGGCGCGACAGCGCCGCGTCCGGCGAACCGATGATCCGCTCGGCGTGAGGACCGAAGATCTTCCAGAGACCCTCGACCCGCAGGGCCGTGTCGTCCGTGCCGCTCATCCCTGCTCCTCGGTTGCCTGCTCGGCCACGCGGTTGCGCGGGTCGCCCGCTGGGTAGAGCGGCGAACTGGAACGGTAACGGAAGAACGGCACGTCGAGCGGGGCCAGCGGCTCGTGGCCGGCGATCAGGTCGGCGGCCTTCTCGGCCAGCATCATGATCGGGGCGTAGATGTTGCCGTTGGTGATGTAGGGCATCACCGAGGCGTCCACGACCCGCAGGCCCTCGACACCGTGGACCCGCATCGTCTCCGGGTCCACCACGCTCGTCTCGTCCACGCCCATCTTGGCCGTGCACGACGGGTGCAGCGCTGTCTCGGCGTCGCGGGCGACCCAGTCGAGGATCTCCTGGTCGGACTCGACGTCGGGCCCCGGAGAGATCTCCCCGTCGTTGAACGGCGCGAAGGCCGGCTGGTTCATGATGTTGCGCGCCGCCCGGACCATCTCGATCCACTCGCGGCGGTCGTTCTCGGTCGAGAGGTAGTTGAACCGCATCGCCGGGTGCTCGAACGGGTCGGTGCTGCGCAGCTTCAACGTGCCGCGGACGTCGGAGTACATCGGGCCGATGTGGACCTGGTAGCCGTGCTCCGCAGCTGGCTGCGACCCGTCGTACCGGATCGCGATCGGCAGGAAGTGGAACATCTGGTTGGGGTAGTCCACCTGGTCGTTGCTGCGGATGAAGCCGCCCGCCTCGAAGTGGTTGGAGGCACCGACTCCGCGGCGCAGGAAGAGCCACTCGGCTCCGATCCTCGGCTTGTGGCGGTGTCGCAGCCACGGCGCGATCGACACCGGCAGCTTCGACGCGTACTGGATGTAGACCTCGAGGTGGTCCTGCAGGTTGGCACCGACACCGGGCAGGTCGGCCACCACGTCGACGCCGAGCTGCGTGAGATCCTCAGCCGGCCCGATGCCCGAGAGGAGGAGCAGCTGCGGGGAGTTGATGGCACCACCGCACAGGATCACCTCCCCGGCCGTCACCCGCCGGCTCGTTCCGCGCCGGCCGAAGCCGCGGGTGTAGTCCACCCCGGTGACCCGCGTGCCGTCGGTCACCAGGCCGGTCACGTGGGCGAGCGTCTCGATCGTCAGGTTCGGGCGCTTCTTCACCGGGTGCAGGTAGGCGCGGCTCGCGCTCAGGCGTCGGCCTCGGTGCACGTTGCGGTCGAAGGGTGCGAAGCCCTCCTGGCGGTAGCCGTTGACGTCGTCGGTCAGCGGATAGCCGGCCTGCTGGGCCGCCTCGAAGAACGCGCCGAAGAGCGGGTTCGTCGCCGGACCGCGCTCGAGGACCAGCGGGCCCGAGCCGCCTCGCCACTGGTCGGCGCCCGAGAGGCAGGACTCCATGCGCTTGAAGTAGGGCAGGCAGTGGGCGAAGTCCCACTCCTTCATCCCCGCGTCCGCCCCCCACCGCTCGAAGTCGAGGGGGTTGCCACGCTGGAAGATCATGCCGTTGATGCTGCTGGAGCCACCGAGGATCTTGCCGCGGGCGTGGTAGACCTTGCGGTTGGTCATGTGCGGCTCGGGCTCCGACTCGTACTTCCAGTCGTAGAGCCTGTTGCCGATCGGGTACGGCAGCGCGGCGGGCATCTGGATGAACGGGTCCAACCGGCTGTCGCTGCGCCCGGCCTCGAGCACCAGCACGCTGGTGCCGGGATCGGCGCTCAGCCGGTTGGCGAGCACGGAGCCGGCGGAGCCGCCGCCCACGATGACGATGTCGTACGTGCGGCTCATGCCTTCGTCCCGCCCTGGCGCTCGGCCTCGGACCGGCCGTCGAACCAGCCCTGGACCCCGGGCCGCACGTTGTGCCACACGTGCTTGGTCTCGCGGTACTCCGCCAGCCCGGCCGAGCCGAGCTCACGGCCGATGCCGGACTGCTTGTAGCCACCCCACTCTGCCTGCGCGACGTAGGGATGGAAGTCGTTGATCCAGACGGTGCCCATCCGTAGCCGGGCCGCGACCCGCTCAGCGCGGCCGGCGTCGCGGGTCCACAGGGCACCGGCGAGCCCGTAGATGCTGTCGTTGGCCAGACGGACGGCCTCGTCCTCGGTCGTCTCGTTCGTGTCGCCGGCGAAGGTCTCGACGGTGAGCACGGGCCCGAACGACTCCTCCTGGACGACCCGCATCGACGACGTGCACCCGTCCAGGATCGTCGGCAGGTAGAAGAAGCCGGCGTCGTAGGTCGTGCCAGAGGGCCGTTCCCCGCCGAGCCGGAGCTTCGCGCCTTCGGCGATCCCGGCGGCGACGTAGGCCTCGACCTTCTCGCGGTGCGCAGCGCTGATCAGGCACCCGGTCTCGGCGTCCTCGTCGAACGGTCCCCCCAGCCGGATCCGAGCGGCACGCCCGACCAGCTGCTCGACGAAGTCGTCGTGGATCGACTCCTCCACGAGCAGCCGGGCACCCGCCGAGCAGACCTGGCCGGAGTGCAGGAACACGGCCGTGAGGGCCATGTCGAGGGCGGCCTCCAGATCGGCGTCGGCGAAGACGATGTTGGGGTTCTTCCCGCCCAGCTCGAGCGCCACCTTCTTCACGGTGCCAGCGGCGGCCACCATCACGCGCTTGCCGGTCGACAGGCCGCCGGTGAACGACACCAGGTCCACGTCGGGGTGCTCCGAGAGCGGGGCTCCCACACCGGGCCCGTCGCCCAGGACGAGGTTGGCGACCCCGGCAGGCACACCGGCGGTGGCCAGCGCACCCATCAGCCACCGGGCTGTGGAGGGGGTCAGCTCACTGGGCTTGAGCACGAAGGTGTTGCCTGCGGCCAGGCACGGCGCGACCTTCCAGGCGGTCTGCAGCAGGGGGTAGTTCCATGGGGTGATCAGCGAGCAGACCCCGACCGGCTCGTGGACCACCCGGCTGACGACGTCCGGGCGCCCCGTGTCGATCACGCGCCCGGCGTCGGATCCCGCCAGGCCCGCGAAGTGGCGGAAGACAGAGACCACGTCGACCACGTCGTACTCGCTCTCCACGAGGCGCTTCCCGGTGTCGAGCGACTCGATCCGGGCGACCGCGGCGACGTCCTGCTCGAGCAGGTCGGCCACCCGGTGCAGGATCGCCGCACGTTCGGTGGAGAGCATCCGGGGCCAGGGCCCGGCGTCGAAGGCCCGGCGCGCGGCGTCGACGGCCAGGTCGACGTCGTCCCGGTCGCCCTCGCTGACGGTGTCCACCAGGCTGCCGTCCGCGGGGCAGCGGATCTCGCGCGTCCGCCCGCTGCGAGCGTCGCGCCAGGCTCCCTCGATGTACAGGTCGGCCACAGTCGGTCACCTCTCGGCACTTGGCGCTTCGGCACACGGTTTCATGTTGCGAATAGCGCAACTTTATGCATTCTACGCAACTCTACATTTCTACGATGTATCCCGCCAGTGACAGCGGCGATAATCTTTTGCCCGCCCGACGAGGCCCCCGCTCAGCCCCGTCAGTCCCGCCAGCCCAGCCGCTGGGAGGCGGCCCGGGTGTGCTCCACCAGCTGCTCGACCGCCTCCGCTGCCCGCTGCGGGCCGAACCGGAAGGTCGGGCCGGAGACCGACATCGACGCCAGCACGTCGCCGTGCACGTTCCGGATCGGGGCCGCGACCGCCGTGAGCCCCTGCTCCAGCTCGTCGACGACGATCGCGTAGCCCTGGGCGCGCACCTGGTCCAGCTGGGCGACCACCGCCCGGGGACTGGTCAGGGTGGCTGCGGTGTACGCCGGCAGCTTGCGACCCAGCAGCGCCAAGGCCTCGTCGTCGGAGTGCCCTGCGAGCAGGACCTTGCCGTTGGAGGTGGCATGGAGCGGGATGCGCTGACCGACCCAGTTGTGCGCCTGGGAACCGGACGAGCCGGCCACCTGCTCGACGTAGAGGACGGAGCCGTCCGAGAGCACCGCGATGTTCACGGTCTCGCCGGTGGCCGCCGCGAGCGACTTCGCCAGCTGCCGTGATTCCTGCACGATGTCGAGCCGTGCGTTGGTCGCCCCCGCGAGCCTCAGGATGCCGACGCCCAGCCGGAACTTGCCGCGCGACTCGTTCTGCTCCACGAGGTCACGGGCCTCCAGGGAGTCGATGAGCCGCGAGGCGGTGGACTTGTGCACCCCGAGCCTCCCCGCGATCTCGGTGACACCACTCTCGCCGTCGAGCGCGAGGATCTCGAGGATCTGCAGCGCCCGATCGACAGACTGTACGGTGCTCATGGTGCGTCTCCCCACGGGTCAAGTGTTTGTTGCATAATATGCAACCTCTTGCACAATAGGCAACAGCCGCGGCATCCTTCGATGATGACGCCCAGTTCCCGCGAGTCATTCGTGCTGACGCTCGCCTGCAACAACCACCTCGGCCTGGTCCATGCGGTCTCGGGCTGGCTCGTGGCGAACCGCGGCAACATCACCGACTGCCAGCAGTTCGACGACCGGGTCGGGGACCGCTTCTTCATGCGGGTCCAGTTCGAGGTCGACACCGTGCCGCTGGAGGCACTACGCCGCTCCTTCGTGGGCGTCGCCCACAACCACGCCATGGAGTGGCAGCTGGTCGCTGCCACCGCGCCGTACCGGACCTTGGTGCTGGTCTCGAAGTTCGGCCACTGCCTCAACGACCTGCTCTTCCAGCACAGCAGCGGAACCCTGAACGTGGAGATCGCGGGGGTGGTCTCCAACCACCCCGACTTCGAGCGCCTGACCTCGACCTACGACGTGCCGTTCCACCACGTCCCCGTCACGCCGGCCACCAAGCACGAGGCGGAGGAGCGCCTGCTCGGCCTCGTCGAGTCCGAGCGTGCCGACCTGGTGGTCCTGGCGCGCTACATGCAGGTGCTCTCAGACGAGACGTGCGCCAAGCTCGACGGCCGCGTGATCAACATCCACCACTCGTTCCTGCCCAGCTTCAAGGGAGCCAAGCCCTACCACCAGGCGCATGAGCGCGGGGTCAAGATCATCGGCGCCACGGCGCACTACGTCACCGCAGACCTCGACGAGGGTCCGATCATCGAGCAGGACGTCATCCGCATCGACCACCGGATGACACCCGAGGAGATGGTCCAGGCCGGCCGCGACGTGGAGGCGCGCGTCCTCTCGCAGGCCGTGCGCTGGCACGCCGAGAGTCGGCTGCTGCTGGACCGCTCGCGCGTGGTCGTCTTCGACTGACGCGCGGCCGTGGCCGCGACCGCGACCGCTCAGACGGGATCCGCCAGGCGCGACTCGACCCAGGTGTGGAACTCTGCGATGTGGTGCTCGCTGGGGACCAGCACCCCACCGGCGGCGTACTGGCGGGAGGCCATCGCGGGCTGGCAGCGCTCACAGGCGTCGAAGTCCTGCTGATTCACCCGGTGGAAGAGCTCGACCGAGGACGACAGGTCCTGTCCCCCCTGGACGACGTCCGGCGCGTACAGCCAGTCGCACTCGACGACCGTCCGGTCCGGCCCCATGGGGTACATCCGGTGCCAGATGACGTGGTCCGGCACCAGGTTGACGAAGACCTGCGGCTTGATCGTGATCGCGTAGTACTTGCGGTCACGATCCTCGTCGAGGCCGGGCAGTACGCCGAGTCCTGCGGAACCGTCCACCGTGAAGCCGGAGATGTCCTCGCCGAACTCCGCTCCGTGTCCCACGAAGTACTGCGCGGCCAGACCGTCGGCAAACTCCGGCAGCACCTCGGTGAGCTCGGGGTGGATGGTCGCGCAGTGGTAGCACTCCATGAAGTTCTCGACGATGAGCTTCCAGTTGGCCTTGACGTCGTAGACGATCCGGCGTCCTACGCTCAGCGAGGCGACGTCATAGGAGCCGATCTCCCCGACGGAGCCGAGCCGGTCGACGATCTCCTTCTCGACCGTCCCCTCGAAGCTCGGTGGTTCCTCGGCGAGCGAGACCCACACGTAGCCGAGCCAGGAACGCACCTGGACCCGGCGCAGGCCGTACTCCACCGGGTCGATGTCGGGCATCTTGGTCAGGTTGGGCGCGGCGATCAGCTTGCCGTCGAAGTCGTAGGTCCAGGCGTGGTAGGAGCACTGGAAGGAGCGGGCCCGCTCGCCTGCCTCCTCGATGCAGATCCGGGCGCCGCGGTGGCGGCACACGTTGTAGAAGGCGCGCACCTCACCGCGACGCGACCGCGTGATCAGGATCGACTCCCGACCCACCTGGACGGTGCGGAACGCGCCCGGCTTGGGCAGGTCGCTCTCGTGGGCGGCACAGAACCACATGTCCTCGAAGATGCGCTCGCACTCCGCGTCGAAGACCGCCGCGTCCACGTAGGCGGACCCGGGCAGGGTCGGGATGAGGCTGGACCCCCCGGTCGTGGCGGGGGCGGTGTCGGGCAGGGTGGTCAACGCTTCTCCTGGGGTGCTGAAGGGTGGGTCAGGCCGCGACCGGGCTGACGGCGAGCGAGCGCCGGACCCGGCCGAAGAGCCGCGGCTGGTTCATGGCGAGGACCGCCGTCGCCACGTCGCCACGTCGGTAGACCGCGAGCACGTCACCGGTCTCGGGGCTGCCGGCCTCGATGGTGACGGACTCGTCGCCGAAGCGGCGTCCGGCGAACTGGATCCGTACGTCGTACTGGTCGCTCCAGAAGTACGGCGCGGCGAGCACGGGCGACGCTTGCGGGTCGGTCAGCCCCAGCAGGGTCCGCACCGCGTGTCGCGGCCGTTCGTGCGAGTCCGTCCAGTGCTCGACGCGGCGGTGAGCACCCACGACGGGGTCGAACCAGGCCGAGCAGTCCCCCACCCCGAAGACCGCCGGGGCGCCGGTGGCGCCGGTGGCGTTACAGGCGAGACCTCCGGCAGGACCACCGTCGATGCTCAGGCCCGAGCCGGCGAGCCAGGCGACGGCCGCCACCGAGCCGATGCCGACCACGACCACGTCGGCCGGCAGGGACCGTCCGTCGGCCAGGCGGACACCGTCGACCCGGCCGGTCCCGGTGAGCTCGGCGACCGGCGTGCCGCACAGCAGGGGGACCCCGTGACTGGCGTGCAGCCGGGCCACCACGGTCCCCAGCTCCGGCCCCAGCTGAGCGGCCAACGGAGTGGGCGAGGCCTCGACGAGCGTGACGTCGAGGCCGAGCCCGGAGGCGGTCGCGGCGATCTCGGCGCCGACGAACCCCGCGCCGACGAGAACCAGCCGCGCCCCCGGCACGAGCTCGGTGCGCAGCGAGGCGGCGTCCTCCAAGGTCCGCACCGTGTGGACCCCGGCGAGGTCACCCCCCAGGGCAGTTGGCAGCCGCCGGGCCCGGGAGCCCGTCGCCACCACCACCGCGTCACCGGCGAGCGATCCGCCGTCGGAGAGCCGGACGGTGCGGGTGGCGGGGTCCAGCGCGGTGGCCCGCGTGCCCAGCAGCCACTCCGCCCCTATCTCGTCGTCCTCGCCCTCGAGCCACAGATCCTCGAGGGTGGTGGTGCCGGTCAGGAACCCCTTGGAGAGCGGCGGGCGGTCATAGGGGCGGTGGCTCTCGTCCCCGATCATCACGATGCGACCGTCGTAGCCCTCCGTGCGCAGCGCCCGCGCCGCGCTGTGGCCCGAGAGCGAGGCACCGACCACGAGGACCGTGCGCGGCGTGGGCATCAGGCCACCTCGTAGCTGACGCCGGGGGGGAGGTTCGGCGTTTGTGAGGACAGCTCGACCCAGATCGCCCCGTCGCGCACCGAGGTCCGGTGCACGCGCACCGGCCGTTTGGCCGGAGGTGCGTCGATCTCGCCGGTCCGCAGGTCGAAACGGGAGGCGTGCAGCGGGCACTCCACCCAGCATCCCTCGAGCCAGCCGTCGGCAAGCGACGCGTCCTGATGGGTGCACGTGTCGTCGACGGCGTAGACCTCGCCGGCATGAGTGACGAAGACCGCGATCGGCGGGCTCACCGAGGTGATCCGCAGGCCTTCGCCGACAGGAACGTCTGCGAGATCGCAGATGCGCTGCATGTGCCCTCCAGAATTGCGCTGAGGCCTCGAGCCTGCCGCTGCGGGTAGCGGCCTGTCAACGGTTTGCCAGGGAAATTGGCGGTCGAGTTTTGATCATGGCGAGGCGGCCGGTCTGCCTGAAAAGCGGCACTGACCTGCGCAAACACTCAGACAAGCCACACGAACTGTTCCATATTATGGATCTGGTGTTCTATTATTCAGAACACTGGGACGCAGAGGAGAGGTTCGGGGATGACTGGCACACAGTCCGTGGAGCGCACCACCGAGCTGATCGGCCTCGTCGTGCGGGCCGAGGTCCCGATGACCTACACCGACCTGGTCGCCGCGACCGGGCTCCCCCGTTCGACGGTGTCGCGACTGCTCGGCGCGATCGAGCGCGGTGGCCTCGTCGAGCGCGACGCGAGCGGCGCCTACAGGGGCGGCCGACTCTTCGCCGAGTACGCCACCAGGTTCGACCGGGTCGACGAGCTGGTCCGCGTGGCCCACGCCCACCTCGTGGACCTGGCGGACGAGACCGGGGAGACCGTCAACCTCGCCGTGGCCTGGGGGGCACACGTGGCGCATGTCGACCAGGTCGACGCCCGCTTCGTGATCGGTTCCGTCAACTGGGTCAACATCGACGTACCCAGCCACTGCTCGGCGTTAGGCAAGGTCATGCAGGCCTGGGGAGCGGTACGCCGGCCGATCGGGCGGCTCGAGATCCGCACGCCACACTCCATCTCCACCCATGCCGACCTCGAGGCGGAGCTGGAGCGGACCCGCCTGCGCGGCTACGCCCTCACCCGCGGCGAGCTCGAAGAGGGCCTCGACGGCATTGCCGTCCCGGTGCGCAACACCGCCGACACCGTGATCGCGGCCCTGGGGGTCTCCGGGCCCACCTTCCGCATCGGCGAGCGCCGGCCGCAGATCGCCGAACGGCTCCAGGTCCACGCCGCCGGCATCAGCGACGACCTGGTGCGGCGAAGCCGTTACTGAGCCGGGCACGGGACTGGAGCGCCCCGGGGGGTCGCCTTCCAGTTTCAGTTGCAGTTCGCGCTCGCTCGCGGACGTTCACGGCGGTCCCCGCCGCTCACCGGCTCAGCTCGTCGGCGCCAGCCAGCAATCTGACAGATCTGGGTGCTGGTCAACGCGCGTCGATGCCGAACTCGTGGGCGCGCAGGCGCAACGTTGAGCTGCTCACGCGCAGTGGTGTTGAGCTGCTCACACGCAGTGGTGAGGAACTCCTCGAAGAGGTCAGGCACCTCCCCCACTCCTACCGCTCGCCGCTCATCTCCGACTTCGGCCTGCCGGGCCATAGGCTGCATCGATGACCGACCGCGCGAACATCGATGGGCTCGACGAGGATCTCTCCGAGCGCGCCTGGCACGCGATGGATGTTGCGCAGGTGACCATCGCGCAGCGCGTCGACGTCACGCTCGGGCTTGATTCAGGTGAAGCCGAACGGCGGCTCTCCGAAGTCGGCCTCAATGAGTTGGCCGGCGTCGTTCGGAGGGGGCCGCTGCGGGTGTTGGCCGACCAGTTCCGCAACCTGCTGATCGTCATCTTGATGATCGCGGCGGTGATTGCCGGGCTGGTCGGCGATTTCAAGGACACCATCGTCATCGGCGTTGTGCTGGTGTTCAACGCGCTGCTGGGTTTCTACCAGGAGTACCGGGCGGAGCGGAGCCTGGAGGCGCTGAAGGGGATGCTGGTGACCCACGCGCGGGTGCGGCGGGGCGGAGCGCAGGTAGTGGTGGCGGCCGTGGATCTGGCGCCCGGGGACGTCGTCCTGCTCGAGGCGGGCGACAGGGTGCCGGCCGACGGGCGGGTCGTACTGGCGTCTAGTGCGGAGATCGATGAGTCGAGCCTGACCGGCGAGTCACTCCCGGTCGCCAAGGGCGTCACTGTGGTCACTGGCGAGGTTGTCGCGTTGGCCGACCGGACGAACATGGCGTTCATGAACACGGTGGTGACCAGGGGCCGGGTCGAGCTGGTGGTGACCGCCACGGGCATGGGCACGCAGATGGGGCGGCTGGCTCAGATGCTGGAGACTGCCGACGCGGGGCGAACGCCGCTGCAGGTGCAGCTCGACGCGCTCGGTACGCGCCTTGCCCTGGTAGCCGGCGGCGCGGTCGCGGTGTTCTTCGCCCTCGAGTTGCTCCGCGGTGAGTCATTCAGTGCCACGTTGCTGAACTCAGTCGCCCTCGCGGTGGCCGCGATCCCCGAGGGGCTGCCGGCCGTGGTCACGGTCACCTTGTCCATCGGGACCTACGCCCTGGCCGGCCGGGGTGCGATCGTCAAGCGACTCGCCTCGGTCGAGACCCTGGGGTGCACATCGGTGATCTGCTCGGACAAGACCGGCACCCTGACAGTGAACCAGATGACCGCCCGCCGCATGTTCGCCGCCGGCTCCTGGTTCGACATCAGCGGTGAAGGCTACGGCGCCGACGGCACGATCCAACCCCACGGCCCTGACACCTCGAGCGTGGACCTGAGCGACGTGGCCCGTGTCGCTGTGTTGTGCAGCGACAGCGTCATCACCGAGGGACAGCTCATCGGCGACCCCACCGAGGGAGCGCTGCTTGCCCTGGCGGGCAAGGTCGGCCTGGACGTCGAGGCCACCCGGCGCGCGAACCCCCGGGTCGCGGAGGTCCCCTTCGACTCCTCGGCCAAGTTCATGGCGACCTTCCACCGTAACGAGGACCGCACTCTCGTACTCGTGAAGGGCGCCTGGGAAGCGCTCCTACCCCGGGCCACCAGTGCCGCACTCGGTGGGGGCACCCAGCCGCTGACCAACAAGGTGGCGGCCACGTGGACCGCCGCCGCCGAAGAAATGGCGCACTCTGGTCTCCGCGTCCTCGCCCTGGCCTCGGTCGACCCACCCGGAGACAAGACCCCGGAGACCATCGATGACGCCGGACGGTCACGAGCCGTAGACGGGCTGACCATGCTCGGCCTGGTGGGGTTGCTGGACCCACCGCGCCCCGAAGCCCGGGTGGCGATCGCGCGCTGTGCCGACGCCGGCATTGCCGTCAAGATGATCACCGGCGATCACGCGGCCACTGCGCAGGCCATCGCGGCGGATCTCGGCATCCCCGGCGCGGTGATCACCGGCGCCGAACTCGACCGTCTCGACGACGATCAGCTCAGCGCCCGCATCGACGACCTGGGCGTCTTCGCAAGGGTCGCGCCCGAACACAAGGTCCGCATCGTGACAGCCCTGCAGGCGCATCAAGAGGTCGTGGCCATGACCGGTGACGGCGTCAACGACGCACCCGCCCTGAAGAGCGCCGACATCGGCGTCGCCATGGGCATCACCGGCACGGAGGTGAGCAAGGAAGCCGCCGCCATGGTCCTGACCGACGACAACTTCGCCACGATCGTCAGCGCCGTCGAACAGGGCCGCACAATCTACGACAACATCGTCAAGTTCGTACGGTTCCAGCTGGCGACCAACCTCGGCGCCATCCTCGCGATGATCGGCGCCCCGCTCGTCGGACTACCGGTGCCGTTCGCGGCCATCCAGGTGTTGTGGATCAACATCATCATGGACGGGCCACCGGCGATGGCGTTAGGTATCGACCGACCTCAGCCAGGAGTGATGGACACCCAGCCCCGCCACCCCTCGGCACGGATTCTCACCTCTCGCCGGCTACTGCACCTGCTGGGTTTCGGGGCGATCATGGCCACCGGCACCCTGGGTGTCCTGGCCTACTGGCAGACCGTCTCCAGCGACGCCGAGGCGCTCACCATGGCATTCACCACCTTCGTCTTCTTCCAGGTCTTCAACGTCTTCAACGCGCGAAACGAACGCGAGAGCGCCTTCGGCCGCCACACCCTGACCAACTACCGGCTCTGGATGGCACTCGCGTTCGTCATCGCGCTGCAGGTTGCCGCGGTAGAGGTCCCGACCCTCCAGTCCCTGTTCAAAACCACCGACCTCACCGCGCAGGGCTGGACCATCACCATCCTTATCGCATCCTCGATCCTGATCGTCGAAGAGCTGCGCAAGCTGCTGCTGCGACAGTTCGTGCGAACTTGAGGGCAGCCGGAGCGAGAGATGAGGCCCCTGTGTGTCCTTGCCCCCGGTAGCGACGGCAGGTGGACCAGTCGGGTCAGGTGGCAGCGTCCTGGGAGGACCTGGCGTCTCGGCGTCGCGTGATGCCCTGGGTTCCGGCGTTGGTCACCCTGCCGGTGGCGAAGTAGGCCAGACTCTCGGCCCGCCACTGGCACCGGCTCGGCCGAGCCGGGCGATCTCCTTGATCGGAAAAATGTGCAGGGTGTCGAGCAACTTGGTGGCGACCTCACGACCCTGGGCTGGTGTGGCGGCCATCGACGACAACGAGGCGGCCTACCTCCGCGAGGTGCTCGGACACGCAGAGCAAGGTGCGGCGGATCTGGTTGAGCGGGGTTGCAGTGTGTCTTCGTTCGCGGGCATCCGCAGACCTCGCCAGAGGCCCCGCTGAGCCTGAATCGACCGGCCGAGGACCCCCTTGGACACTCCGACTTGCGCCTGAAGATCGCAAGGTCGGCGATCTGACCCCGCCGACCAGAATTTCGCGGGCAGCGTTGAGTACCCGTGCCCAGAAGCTGAGGAACGACCTGCGCGAGCGTGGACGCATCATCCTGCAGCACCTCGCGAACCGACGTCGCCCGAAGGACCACTGACGCGGCCACATAACGGGCAGCGGACGAACTCGTTAGGTCCCCGTGAGCACCAGCATCGATCGTCGCAGCCTCCTGATCCGTGGCGCTGCCGGGCTCGCCGCCTCCGGCACGGCGAGCGCGCTGCTCGGCTGGGATCGTGCCTACGCCGCGCTGGCCCCGTTCGTGCACGGCGTCGCGTCGGGTGACCCGCTGCCGGACGCGGTCGTGCTGTGGACCCGGGTCACGCCCCACCGCCACGCGCAGCCCGGGTCGGGTCACGGACCAGCCGTCGACGTGCGGTGGGAGGTCTCCGAGGACGAGTCCTTCGACCGGGTCGTCGCCCACGGGCGCCGCCGTGCCACGGCTCGGCACGACCACACCGTGCACGTGGACGTCACCGGGCTGGAGCCCGGGACGACCTACTGGTATCGGTTCCGCGCGCTGGGCGTGCGCTCTCCGGTCGGTCGCACGCGGACGGCGCCGGCCGCCGACGCAGATGCTGCGGTGCGCCTGGGTGTGGTGTCGTGCGCCAACTACGACTGGGGATTCTTCGGCGCCTACCGCCACCTCGCCGGCCAGGACGTCGACGCGGTGCTCCACCTCGGCGACTACATCTACGAGTACGGACCCGAGGGCCCCCTGGGCGAGGGGCTTCCTGGCCCGGCGGCGGCGCGGCACGCCGATCCTGCCCGCGAGTGCACCACCGTGACCGACTACCGGATCCGGCACGGCTGCTACCGGCTCGACCCCGACCTCCAGACCCTGCACGCCCGTCATCCCGTCATCGCGGTGTGGGACGACCACGAGATCGCCAACGACACCTGGCGCGACGGCGCCGAGAACCACGACCCGGGCGAGCACTCGTGGGCCTCCCGGTCGCGGGGCGGACGCCGCGCCTGGCTGGAGTGGCTGCCGGTGCGCCGCACCACCGGGGCGGCGGAGCTCCGCATCCACCGTCGCCTCCGGCTCGGGAAGCACGTGGACCTCTGGATGCTCGATGAACGACGCTTCCGCGACCAGCAGCCCGACAGTGCGGCCTTCAGCGCCGGCTCGGTCGACCCGACCCGGAACGACCCGGGACGGACCATGCTCGGCACGAAGCAGGCCGACTGGCTCTGTGGCGGCCTGACCAAGAGCGAGGCCACCTGGAAGGTCATCGGCAACCAGGTGCCGTTCTTCCCGACCGTGCTCGGACCGGCCTACCCCGGCGAGGTCTCGGCCATCCTCGAACCCGTCTCACCGGCGCTCGCCCACGAAGCGGTGACCCAGAACGTCGACGACTGGGACGGCTACCCGGCCGAGCGCCGCCGTCTGGTCGCAGCCATGGACCGGGTGCGGGACGTCGTCATCCTGACCGGTGACGTGCACCAGAGCTATGCGTGCGAGATCCCCCGGGACGCGGGCACCTACGCCGTCACCGGCGACTCGGTGGCGGTCGAGCTGATCGCGCCCGGCATCAGCTCCCCGAGCCTGTCCACCATCGTCGCGCAGTTCCTCCCCGGTGCCGACCTGGCGCTCGATGCCGTGGAGGGCAGCAACGAGCGCGCGTTCAACCCGTGGATCAAGTTCCGGGAGAGCTCGCGCTGCGGCTACCTGCTCGTCGACCTCGACGCGCAGCGAGTGCGAGCGCAATGGTGGCTGGCCGATGACGCGCAGACGCGACGCAGCCCGGTGCGGCTCGCCCACACCGCGCGCGTGGGGCGAGGGACCCACCGGATCAGCTGAGCCCGCCCGTGGCGCGCAAGGTCAGCACCAGGACGTCCTTGCGTGCCTCGCGCCGGGTGATCCTCCACGTCGCCCGACACACCCGCTGGACCCGCGCGGGGCAGGTGGTGCGGCCCCCACCGGTGAATGTCAGGCGGTGGCGCCGGGTGCCCCCGGTAGGACGCAGGCCCAGCCGACGCGGCACCACGAGCCCGACCGTGGTGCCGGCGCGGGGCTGTTCGACGCGGACCCTGAAGGTGCGGCTGGTGCGATCCCAGGACCACGTGACGTTGCCCCGGTGACGCTCGACGTAGGGACGGGTGTGCGCAGCGAACAGGGCCCGGGGGAAGCGGTCACCAGGCGCCTGGACCTGGGCCCAGAAGGCGCCACCCAGGCCCCGCTGGTCGAGCAGGTCGTAGAACTGCGAGATGAAGTCGACGTCGGTGGTGTTACCCCACTCGCCGATCCAGAGTCCGGCACCCAGGGCGAACGCGTCCGAGACGGCCTTGTCCAGGGAGATCTGCTCGCTCTGCCCCTCGGTGGTGATGGGGCTCTCTGCCTCGCGCTCGGTGTAGACGTGCGGCGCGAACACCGCCTTCCGGTCCGGTGAGGTGCCGGTAAAGGGGACGGCCACCTGGTAGACCGCCACCGGCTCGAAGTAGATCGGGGTGTGCGGGTCCACGCTGCGGATCGCGCGAGTGACGCGTCGGTAGAACGACGAGAGCGTGGTGCGTTCGAAGACACCGGGAGCCCCTGCGACCCAGGGCTCGTTCAGCAGGTCGTAGCCCACCACGGCCGGGTGTCCCCGGAGCGTGCGGGCGATGCCACGCCACGTGCGCACGAAGTCACTGAGGACGCGGCCGGTGCAGAACGGATCCGTGGCGCCGAAGCCGTCGTGGTAGAAGTTCGCGAAGGCAGCGCTGACCGCGGGCGAGAGGTACTCGAGGAAGAACACGCCGGTCAGGTCGTCCAGATCGGCGTCCGGGGGCTGGCGGCACTGCGGGTCGGCCCACTCCGGAGCCCCGTCCGAGCCCAGGCGGGCGCTCCAGGTGTCCTGGTGCATGTCGATGACGGCCGTCATGCCGAAGTCGTGGAGCAGGTCCAGCTGTCGTTCGAGCTGGGTGAGGTAGCGCCGGTCGAGACGGTCACGGCGGTGCTGGAGGCTGTCCCAGGTGAAGCCCAGGCGCAGGGTGGTGAAGCCGAGTGCCGCGAGCTCCCGCACGGCGTCCCTGGTCAGCATCGGGTCGGCGAGCCCGCCTGACCAACCGCTCTTGTCGACGACGTTCACCCCTCGACGCACGATGACCGTCCGGGTGCCGGCGGCCCCTCCGCGAGCGGTCGTCGCGGAGTCGCGCTCGGCGCGCGCAGCCAGCGCAGGAGCCGACACCACGGGCACCGAGACGAGAGCCGCCAGGAGCGACACCACGACGGCCAGGGTGCGGGTCATGGGAGGCTCCTGCGCTCGAAGCTCACCCCGCGCAGCAGGCCGTAGGACAGGTCCGCTCCCGGCTCCGCCGGCGCTGGTCCCGTGCGCTTGGCCAGGAAGGATCGATCGAGGTCGAAGACGACCTCGCGGCTGGCGAACCTCCACGCTCCCTCCTCGCGGCGGTAGCGGTCGAGGTAGCGGACTCCCACCAGCGAGTCGGTCTGTGTCCCCTCAGGACCAGGGATGACGTGGTAGCCCAAGGCGTAGACCTCGCCGCTGGCCTGGTCCGCGTCGTCCGGGTACAGCTCGACGAGGTGGTTGCAGACGTAGTGCGCGCCGATCTCGATGAACTCGAAGGAGGCCTCGAGGAAGTCGACGTAGCCCTCCGCGCTGCCGCGGAAGACCTCACCGTGGTTGTCGATGCCGTCGTGGGTGTAGAGCGAGCGCAGCAGGGCCGGATCCTTCCGGTCGACCCCGCGGCAGTAGCGCAGGGCCAGCTCACGGATCTCCTGCTTGTCGAGTAGCCCTTGGAGGCGGGATTCGCTGCTCACTCGATCTCCTCGATCGCCCGGGCGCTGTCCAGGTCCCGGTAGGCCGTCAGGAGCCGGACGTGGTTGGCGACGTTGATCTCCCAGCCGTAGTTCTCCACCGGGCAGGTCAGCCAGCCGATGTAGGTGTTCCACGCCTGGGCCCGCCGGTACTCCTCGAATGCTTCCGCGGACGTCGGCAGGCCCTCGTCGACGCCCAGCCGAGCGAGCTCGTCCAGGTGGAGGTCGATCAGGCGCCGCTCGTGGGCCCGCCGCTGCTCGATGTCGAGACCGGTGACGATCAGGTAGGAGAGGTCGTGCATGTAGTAGCCGCGCACGCTGAGCTGCCAGTCGACGAATCCCATCGACGCGTCCGGCAGCAGGTAGGTGTTGCCGACGTGGCAATCGCCGTGGACCAGGGTCTGCGGCAGGCGTGACTGGTGCCGCTGCACGCGCTGCACCTTGGCCAGCAAGGAGGCGGGGCTCTCGCCGACCGACTGCACGAGCTCGCGCTTGTGCTGGTTCTTGCGGACCTCGCTCACGATCATGGCCGGCACCAGGTCGGGGTGGTTGAAGAGATCGTGCAGCTCGCCGTCGACGTGGGACTGAGCCCAGGAGAGCTCGGTCCCGCTCCAGTCCGCCCGCCGGCCCCAGTGCCGCGCGTGCAGGCGAGCCAGCTGTCGCACGGCGTCCTCGAGGCTGGCGACCGAGGGCGAGTCGATCGCGGAGGCGAACCGCGCGCCCGCGACACCGAGGTCCTCCAGCGCCAGACCGAAGCTCCCGGTCGACTCGTCGAACCACGCACCCAGGCACTGCGGTGACCGCATGAACTCCCACGGTCGCACCCGGCTGTAGGCAGCGACCTCGTTGCGGTAGAGCGGGAACGCCGCCAGGTCGGGCCGCGCGATCTTCAGCACCACCTGGGAGGGAAGGTCGGTCCCGGATCCGCCGTAGGTGAGCTCCAGGTCGAGGCGTCCCGACGTCGAGACCGCTTCCCCCTGCCCCCACTCCCATACGCGGCGTACGGCGAAGTCGGTGACCGTGACACCCGGGTTGAGCGTGCCCACCAGTCGCTCCAGCAGCTCGGGGGTGAACGCGGCCACGTCGGTCGGGATCGCACCTGGGTCAGTCATCGCTACCTCCGGAGGACGGGGTGCACACGAGGCTCGCGCGTCGAGCACACGCTAATACAAATGTATTAGGTTGCCAATACGTCTGTGCTAACTTCTCCTCATGGAATCCGGCGCCCAGCGCACGGGGCGCCGCGAGCTCATCGACACTGCCGAGCGCCTCATCGCCGAGCAAGGACCAGCGGTCTCGCTGCGCCAGGTCGTCACCGCCGCGGGCCAGCGCAACAGCGCGGCCATCCGCTACCACTTCGGCACCCGCGAGGGGCTCATCGCCGCCGTGGTCGACGAACGACAGACGCTGTTCGAGCCCCGACGGCTCGAGATGCTCACGGCGCTCGAGGTCAGCGACGAGGTCACCCCCCGGGCCCTGCTGGAGGCGCTGCTGACCCCGGTCTTCGACCACCAACGGGCACCGATGCCGAGCTACCACGCCCGCTTCATGGAGAAGATCCGCGACTTCCCCGGCGTCGTGCTCACGCACCGACGCGACTGGACCGCCACCACGCTCATCCTGCACCGGCTGACGAGCGCCGAGGTCGAAGCACCCACCGAGGTCCGCGCAGCCCGGACCCGTGGCCTCATCAGCGTC
>Ga0136639_10000018_pt1 | contig 51287 bp, 43 predicted proteins | sample AntDrymUQ8592106_2_FD_113739 | JGI IMG/M metagenome (GOLD analysis project Ga0136639, IMG submission 113739) | Polar desert sand microbial communities from Dry Valleys, Antarctica - metaG UQ859 (21.06) | ecosystem: Environmental > Terrestrial > Soil > Desert | place: Antarctica: Dry Valley...
AATCCATCCAGCACTCCCGCGTTGTCCACCCGCGCCACTTTGTTCCGCGCCAGTCCGCCGACGTTCGTGAAAGAGCCGCCGAGTATCATTTTCTGGTTCGCTTGGAGGGCGATGGAGAAGACATTTCCTCCCGTGACATTTGGGTTAAAAGTCGCGTCGAGAGTCCCGTCCGCATTCAGCCGGGCGAGCTTGCTGCGCACCACGCTATTCGCCGTCGTAAAGGCTCCGCCTAAAATGGCTTTTCCGTCCCGCTGCTGGGCGATGCTGAACACCTCAGCGTTGACCGCCGCTGTATAGGTGGGATCTGCCACGCCTGTCGCCCCGTTCACCCGCGCGATGCTGGAACGACTGATCCCAGACATCTGACTAAAATTCCCACCCAACAGCACCCGGCCATCCAGCAGCGATGCGATTCCATAGACCGGCCCGTTCGAGTTTGGATTGAAATTCGCATCAATGGCTCCAGCAGCAGTGATCCGTGCGATGCGATTTCTAGTAGTGCTCATGAAACTGGTGAAATCCCCACCCACCAGCACCGCACCATCCGGCTGCACCGCCATACTCAGGACGTATGCATTCACACCTGGGTCTCCAAAAGTCGTGTCCACCGTGCCATCAGAGAGTAGCCGGGCGAGGCGATTTCTCGTAAAAACCGTGCCCGTGCCGCGTGGCTGGAGCGTGGTGAAATTTCCACCGATCAAAATTTTCCCATCCGCCAGCACCGCTGCGCAGATGATGTCGCCATTCGCGCCCGGATTAAAGCCCAGCCCGGTCTCCAGAGTGCCATCCGGATTGAGCCGCGCCATGCGGCCCTGCGGGGTGCCATGCACGGAAGTGAAATCGCCAAAGATCAGCGTTTTCCCATCCGGCTGGATTGCCGAGCCATAGAGCGATCCACCGGCCACCGGCACATTCAAAGCCTCCGCAAGCCCACCGACCGTAGGATCTGGGAGAGTGGTGAAAAATTGATTCAACCATGTTGCTTCACCCACACTATTCACCGCGCGGGCCGCGAAGGTATAAGCCGTCCCTGGCAGAAGCCCCGTCACCGTCAACGAGACCGGAGTGCTCTGCGTCGTCACCAGCGCGGGCGATGCAGGAACATTCACACCTGCCACACCGGGCGAGAAGTAGCGGAAATACGCATCCGCCGCCTCACCATTCGCCGATACAATCCCATGCAGCACCGCCGTGGTGGAAGTGATGGAACTGGCCGCCAAGGTGATGGCCGTGGGTGCAGCGGGTGCAGTCGTGAACGTCACGAGATTACCCGCCGCGCCCCCCGCCCCGTTGACTCCATTCGCGAAAAATTCATACGTCCGCCCTGGCAACAGCCCGCTCAGCGGAGTGGTGGAAACAGCTGTGGCAAAATTTCCTGAAACACTGGCCGGAACACCGGGTAAAGCGATCCACGCAGGAGGGGCGGACGGATTGCTCAACCGATAGCTAAACCCTGTGCTCGTCGCACTGAAGCCCGCGTAAACCGTCGAGTTCAGCACCGCACCGGAGGACGTGACACCCGTCGCCGCCCGAGTTATTACGCTTGGTGGATTAGGGGAAAAGAGGAAAGTATAAGCGGCTCCAGCAAACCAAGCGCTGTTATCGCTCTGGTTGCCGGTAGCGGGAGGGATGGGGGCATTCACCCCCGTGGCGCTGCTGTCCTCGGCGTATGCACCGACGACCACTGTGCTGCCCGAAATAGCGATAGAATTGCCGAATCTGTCATTCACACCGGTGTTGCTGGCCTTGAGGTAGGTCTGCTGACTCCATGTGGGGACGATACCGGTGCGGGTGAAGACGTAGGCCGCACCAGCACCGGGAGCGCTGTTGTCCGTTTGGTTTCCATCGGCCCCCATGGCGTTGCTGGACTCACCCCATGCCCCGACGACCAACGTGTTGCCCGAGATAGCGACAGAAACGCCGAATTCGTCCCCTGCGCCGGTGTTGCTGGCTTTCAGGTAGGTCTGCTGACTCCATGTGCTGCCACTACGGGTGAAAACGTAGGCCGCGCCAGCATCGGTAGCGCTGTTGTGCGTTTGATTTCCATCGGCCCCCGTGGCGCTGCTGTCCTCTCGGTAAGCCCCTACGACCACTGTTTCGCCCGAGATGGCTAAGGAAATGCCGAAGTGATCGCCCGCGTCGGTGTTGCTGGCTTTCAGGTAGGCCTGCTGACTCCATGCGCTGCCACTGCGGGTGAAAACGTAGGCCGCGCCAGCATCGGGAGCGCTGTTATCGCTCTGGGTGCCACTCGCGCCAGTGAGGGTGGCATTCACTCCCGTGGCATTGCTTCCCTCCCAGGAAGCGGAGACGACCACCGTGTCGCCCGAGATTGCGATAGACCCTCCGAAAAAGTCCCCTGCGCCGGTGTTGCTGGCCTTCAGGTAGGCCTGTTGGCTCCAAGTGATACCGCTGCGGGTGAAAACGTAAGCCGCGCCCGCATTAGGAGCGCTGTTGTTCGCTTGGTTTCCAACGACCCCGCTGGCCTCGCCGATTGCCCCGACGACCACTGTGTCCCCTGAAATGGCGACCGCATAGCCGAAGGCATCGCTCCAATCGGTGTTGCTGGCCTTCAGGTATGCCTGCTGGCTCCACGTGCCGCCGCTGCGGATGAACACGTAGGCCGCGCCAGCTTGGGGAGCGCCGTTGTTAGCTTGGTTTCCACCGATCCCTATGGCAGTACTTTCCTCACTGGGGGCCCCGACCACGATCGTGTCGCCCGAGATAGCGACAGAAACGCCGAACCTGTCTCCTTGGCCATAGACTCCAGCTCCAGTGTTGCTGGCTTTAAGGTAGGCCTGCTGGCTCCACGTGCCCGCTGCATTCCGAACAAAAACATAGACCGCTCCAGAGTTTTCTGCTGCTTCATTTGCAGCCGCACTGGTAGGGGCGGTGCCAGTGGTGCTGCTGGCCTCCCCGGGTGCACTGATCACTACTGTATTCCCCGATACAGACATGCTACTACCAAATTGATCCCCCGCCCCCGCATTGCTCGCTTTCAAATACGCCTGCTGAGCCACCGGATCGATCGTGATCGGATAGCGTGCTCCTTTTTCATCCACTAGGAAACGGAAGCCGCCATCGCTGGTGGCCTCGAAGCGGGCGGGCAACGGTTTTTCATCGGCATCCCAGACTTTCAGTCCGCCGTAGTTCAGGACCGTGGCACCGTTCGCATCCAGAAAGTTCACCGCCCGCGCGTCCCCGGAAATTTCCGGACGAAGACCACCTCGGACTTTCATTTTGAAGGAAAGCTCTGCTTCGTTTCCGCTGGTAGGTCGCTTTTTGATGAAAAATCCATGCTCCAGCCCGCGCTGGTCATTGAGATACCACTCTTGCATGGAGTCAGACCAATCGTAGGTGAAGCGGGTGCCAGATGCGTTGGCGCGGGGAGTTCCCGTCACCGCTTGCTCCGCCCCGGCCCAGCCGTAGCTCTCCAACTCCAGCCCCCATGTCCAGCCACCCGAGGAAGGCGTGGCCGTAAACCCGCGCCCATCAAAACGGGTGCGCCACTGCTGGCCGGGATTTTTCCCTTCAAAAACTCCTTTTTCCCCAACCACGGCACGCACCTCATGCCGGCCAGCCTCATACGCCGCGCGGATGCTGCCCCAGTCTGAAGAAGCCAAACCCTCCGGCACCTTATCCGGGCTTTGGGCAAAAACGGCGGCGGCAGAAAAGAGGAGGAGGATAGTCGCTTTCATAGCAGGTGGCATAGTGCCACCTATTTGATAAAAGAATTCCTCGCTCTTGGATATGGGCCGGAAGACCCATGCGCTAGGAGCCCATCACTCAGGGCGGAAGGACTGCTTCTAAGCGGAAGAAGAGCCGGGGTTGGTCGGGAAATGGGGTGAAGCGGAGACTTGCAGAACCATCGCCGGCCCAAGTGTAACCGGGCGCACTGGTCTGCTGAATGAGTGTCGTAGGGCTACCCGGTGTGGCGGGTGAGAGTTCTCCGACTTCCTGAATAAACGCGACTAGATTATCTGACCGCATGATGCGCAGTCGGCCATTCGCCAAGCCGACTGCGGGGGGAAGGGTAGCGCCGAAGTAGAGCATGTGAGTTCCGCTCGCACCGGGGCTGGGAGCGGGGCGGATCTCAAATGGGGCGCTGGCGCTTGCTGCCAGAGGATTGCGACCTAATAGAGATTCCAATCCGAAGGAGACGTCGTCTTGATCCCAGTCGGTCTCCCACCAGAGCAGCAGATCTGACCGTCCGCGGAAATCCGCCGCGCCAGCATCGGGGGTGCCGTTCACAAGGAAACCCCGCTGGTCTGAGGCGGCTGCGGAACCGACCGCAAGATTGATGGCCGGGGAGCCGGGGAAAGGCGGGGAAGTCAGGTTCGGTCCGCCGTAGCTTCCAAGCGGGGCGAGCAGGGGAAGCAACGGTGAGGCCGTGGTTCCAGCCCGGTTCCCATTCGTGCCATTGATCACAGCGGTGCCAGTGGCGTTTCCGATCAGGGATCGCTCGACGACAGGAGGCTGGGAAATGTCTGAGGGTAATCTGATGTCAGCGGGTAGCACGCCGCCGTTGGTGTTAGCGGCGATTATGCTATTGCGAAGGGTCACCTTGGCCGAAGGAATCACGAGCGCCTGGGGTGGGTTGCCAGCGGTGCTGCTAGATGTGTGATTACCGACAATGGTGCAATGGTCGATGAGGATTCCACCCCAAGTTTCGGCACCAAAAGTGCCGCCATGTTGTTGATAGATCACGCTGGCTCCTCCCCCTCTGCTGGTATTCCCGCTCAGGGTGCAATGGGTCATCCTCACATTTCCTTGGGCGATACTGATCACTCCGCCGCGGTTGGCGAGGTTGCCCTTGAAAGTGCAGCGATCCAGAGAGAGCAGCCCGTTGACTTCCGGCCCACTCGCTGCGGAATATTCGATCGCTCCGCCCTGGATGCCGAAGCCATCGGTGAATGTGAGGTGCCGAAATGCTACCGACGGGGCATTAGTCGCATTCAAGATGGTGGTGGTGCCGCGTGCTGCGAGAGTGATCCCGGGGGCGGTGGAGGGTCCATCTACGACGAAGGCATTACCTCCAGAAATAGCAATCGGAACGGTGGTCAGAGTGATGCGTGCCGGTGCTGCTGCGATGCCTGTCACATTAGTGATGCCGTTTCCGATCAAGCCGAGGGTGGTCACTGCGCCGGACTCCGGATCGATCTGATAGAGTGTACTTTTGAAATCGCTACTGTTGTAATTGAGAGCATTGCCGCTGACGAGAGCAGCGCCGTCATCTCCGATATCAAAGCCCGAGGTAGCCTGAATTTCCTCCGTGATGGGGAACAGCAGTTGGACCTGACCATTGGCGGGGTCTGGCACTCCGCCATCGCCACCGATGCGGATGAATCCGCGGGTGTAGTTGTGAAATCCATAAAGGGTCGGGGTGGACGTGCCCGGGAAATTATTGGAGTAGGCGGTTTGAAGTACGCAGACGTTTCCTCCGAGGGCGTCGGTGGCACCGTTAGAAAAAGCGAGCTGACTCTGCACCGCAGGGATGACGCCGGTGTCGGGATGGAGCAGTACATTATCTCCACGCTCGTTCGTCACGCGGATGAGGTCCAGGCGAGGGTCAAAATCGAATCCCATTCCACCATAGCTTCCGAGGGTGGTGCTGAAGGGGCCGGCACCGGTCATGATGGCAACTCCGGTGGCGAGATTGAGCTTATAGAGCCTGACTTGGGGCATGATGTCCGAATCACCTAGAGTCGGGATTCTTCCCAAGCCGTAGAGTTCGCCCGTGGCAGGACGGAAATCGATGGCCTCCAAGGATTCTCCGGGCTGGAGGCCGGTGATGGCAACATTTAACTCCAAGGTTCCGGGATTCTCGCGCTTGAAGCGCAGCATCCGATTAGTCGCAGTGACGGCATACATGCTACGCAGCTCGGGGGCGAAGGTGACACGCCCGCCGTTGGTGCGGGCCAGCGAAATCATCACTCGCAGGGAGCCGGCACCGCTGTCGTTGAGGTTGGTGACCTGATAGGTTCGCAGGCTTTCCCAAGTAGTGGCCACGGCCAGATCATCCCACAAGACTAGGCCTCCGGTGCCGCTGGCGAGGCGCACGGCAGTGCTCCAGTGGCTGGTGTTGAAGGCCGCGGTGGCGATGGGCGTGTTCGATCCTTCTGATAAGTCCAGGTTTGGATTTACATACAGCGCCACGGTTCCGGCGGTATAATCCAGCTTGGCGACGAGCGTGTAGGTTTGCCCAATGGTTACATCCATGGTGCTGAGGGCAAGGCGGGTGAGGCTGTTCTGATCATAGATGGAGAACTTTCCAGTCCCGTCTGGGAAGAGGCCGAAAAACAAGCGTTCTGTCCCGAAATCAAAGGAACTCACCCCGCACCACGATGCCCCGGTGCCTCTTGTTAGGGTAACCCGGGAGTAAACCCTCTTGGCCACGGAGACGGTATTGACGGCCCCATTGGTTTCATCTGCCAATGAGGGACCACTGTATTCGCGGATCACACCGCTGTCTGACGTAAATAGCCTACCTCCCACGGAAGTAGAAGCGCTGCCGAACCCCGGAGCATTGTCCTAATCTGACATGCCGGATTTGTGACCGGCAGGGCTGATATTTTGATAGCCCCAGAAAGAACCCCCTTCTCGGGCGTTCATGGCGGTGCCGCGGTAGTCAAAGCCATCGTAACCGATCAAATCGGCACGAGATAGCGCAGGGGAGCAGAGGATTGCGAGCGTGGCCGAGCGGAGGGATGAAGCGATGAAGGAGGACAATTTCATATCGGAAAAGAGTGACGGTCTTGGAGAGGAGTAGGCGTGGAAGTGGTAGTCGTGATTTCTTTCAGCTCCGCTAACCGAGACTCTCCCACAGATTTCTGTCTGAGGTAGTGCCTCTCTCCCATGGTGGATCGCACCATCACCCCCATTTGATAAGAGAACTCCTCGCTCTAGTCTATGGGCCGGAAGACCCATGTGAGAGCGTCCTAGCCCCTCGCCCTGTTGGCGGCTGCGGTGCGCGTTTCCGCCCCGAGTTTGCGTAAAATACTCGCGATGTGCTTTTTGATCGTGCTTTCGGAGCACTCAAGAATGATGCCGATTTCCTTGTTGCGCTTGCCTGCTTGGAGCCAGTGGAAGACTTCGCTCTCCCGGGCTGTGAAGGGCAGGATTTGGCTTGCCGCCGAAATCGTTCCGCGGGCGGCATCCTGTTCGCGCAGGTATCGTAAGATGGGATCGAGCGTCCATTTCATGCGGTTGAACCAATAGCGGTCTTTGTCGTTAAATCCGCGTTTTTCCCGCCCGACCCCGAGCACGATGATTTCATCTCCCTCGGCGGCTCCTTGGATTTCGGCTGCCAATGTCTGCGCAGCGCTCACCGGGATGCTGACCTCCACGTAAAAGGGATTGAGAGACAGCTCCTTGCGGCTCATGCAATCATGAAACGTGGTGGCATCTACCACTGGCCTGCGGCTGGCCAATACGATGAGCGGATTGTGAACGCGATAGTTGATGACAGGCTCGGCCAGCATCGCCATATCGCGCGGGCACATAAGGTGTGTGATGGTCGGAATCGTAGGATCGGCGGCTTGCAAATGCCGGGGTTCCTTAACCCAAAATGCTTGGTCAGCCGCAGTCCATCCGGCGATGACCGGGATGGCGATGGCCTGCGCTTCGTACATGGAGCCACAACTCAGCATCTGGTAGCAGAGCTGCGCGAGCTCGCCTTCCCGGTTACTTGTCAAAAATGAGCGGTGCGCGTCCATAAGTGTTGGGTAACGCCTACCACTTCGGACGTTTTTCACAAGAATGATTCAAGCTCCGGTGAATTCTCGTAAACGTATTAGTGACATCGTAGAGAAAAAGCGAGGGCTGGAGCGCTCTAAAAGTGTGATCGTGGAAAGCGGGACGGCGGCGCGAACGATGGCAGCGTATATCGACTTGAATCGGTTTTGCCCGAGTTGAAAATGGCGAAGATGCTACCGTGCCCTTCCGTTTATGATTTGGTCAACCGGGTCGGATTGATCCTGCCATGCGCGGCATTTCCTGAGAACCGCAGGAACCCATCCATCCCCTATGCATCCCGCACCGATTCCAAACCTTGTAGTTTGAAGTTTAGATTTTAAAGTTTCGCACATGCCCCAGCGCACCTTCCTCGGTTACGACTCCCCTTTCCTGCCGAATCTCACTTCCCATTTGCTGAAAAGCCGCGGAAGCCTCGCAGGAACGCTGGTCATCACCCCTACGACCCAGAGCGGGCGCATCCTCCGCGAATCCCTTGCCGCCGGGGCAGGCGCCCTTCTAGCACCTGTCGTCACCACCCCCGGTGCCCTCCTCCACCTTGACTACCCATCGGTCGCGCCCGCATGGCTTGAGAGGATCGCTTGGATCGAAATCCTCGAATCCCTCAAGCCATCCGATTGGGAAAACCTCACCGGCCTTTTTCCCGAGCCACCGGATACCAGTGACAACTCCTCCGATTGGGCGATCTCGCTGGCTGGCGAGATCACGGGTCTCCGCACCACACTCCAGGAACATATCCACAACCTTTACTGCTAGGAATTTGCTTTTTACTGCTAGGAATTTGCTTTTTGCAGGAGGCTCTTGAACAGACGTTGGACTGGACCGGAGGGCGGGGAAAAGGGGGTTGTTTTCGAGCGAGGGCGACGGTTTCACCCAGAATGAAAACAAGTGGGATCTGGCGGTAGGCGCGCACCAGCATCTGGAGATCTGGTTCACCCAGCCGGGGAATTATGATCTAGGACTCACCTGGACGGGCCAATATATCGGCGGCGGCCCTGCTGTGGATGTCGTCGGCTCGGGAACGTTCGGATTCCAGGTTGTGCCCGAGCCGGGCGCGGTGGGGATGCTGGCCTCCGGCCTTCTTGGAATGATGTTCCTGCGCCGCCGGGTGGCATAATCCGGTCGGCGCAATCCCGGCCCGTCGAGTTGAGTGCGGCGGGCAGGAATTTCACCAACAACACGAATCCATGCGCAGAGGGCTGATGAAATCCGGTTTCACCCTGGTCGAGGTGCTGATTGTTTGCGCGATCATCGCCACGCTGGCATTGCTGGGAACCATGGTGGCATCGCAGGGCAAGATGGCGGCGAACCAGGCCGCTTGCGCTTCCAACATGCGCCAGATCGGCACGGCCATCGTTTCGTATGCGGGGGACAACAACGGGAAGCTTCCGCTGACCTCGCACTGATGAACCAAAGACTGGGAAAGGACGACAACTCTGGCAAGAATCCCAAGGCTCCAACTATAGAGCTGATCTAGTTGGAGCAGTGTACGGACACACAAGGCCCTCTGCTGAGCTAGTTTCCCTACTAAAAGGCGCTGCGACTCTAGCCGGAGAAACCACAGACTTTCCAGAGGTCAATCCATGGCATCTGGCTTGAATGCCGCTGTCTTAAGCCATCTTCCGGGGATTACGGGGAACAAAAAAGTAGCCGGAAACCCGCCGGTTAGGTTGAATGTGGTGTGAGTAACAACCAACCCTTCGGTCAGGACTAACAAAATGTTGGGACGCCCGGCGGCGCCTAGTGGCCCAGCCAGCAAAATGGCCAGGCCCAAGCAGGCCCCGCCTTGGCGGCCGATGCCGCGCAACGGAGAGCGGATGTTGGAGATGGATCGGAACGGAAGGCGCACATCATCCATTCCAATGGAACCAAATCGCTGGGCCTGCAATCCCCGAATTCGCCCCGGCCGGGGGACGGGCAGAGTTCGACGGAAGCCACAGGCAGCGGTGAGGCTCGCCGGAACACGAGCGCGGGCGCGCCCAACAGAAGCCCCCAAGCCGCCCAGCGCAGGAGCACCAACTGGGAGCCCATCGTGGAGGTTGGAGCCTGAAAACCCTGCTTCCCGCTTGTGGAAGCCTGCCCGACAACACAGGGTGCGGCTATGAAACTCCCGGCGACTGCCGCTGTCCCGATGTGTTTGGCTTTGTTGCTAGGTCCGCTGCACGCCGCGGCGCCGGCCGGCAGTCAGGAAGCACTTGTTGCCCTGTACCAAGAGTTCCGCGCCTTCGCCGCCCCGGTCATGGACCAGGGAGTGCCCGACTACAACGAAAAGGCCATGGCCGCCAAGAGCGCCGGACTGGCTGAACTGCAGCGCCGGATTTTGGCCATCGACACCACCGGTTGGGAGGTGGCCGCGCGGGTGGATTACGCCACGGTGCGCACGGAGATGAACGCCATGGACTTCCAGCTGCGCGTCCTGCGCCCTTGGAGGAAGGATCCGGCGTTCTATGCGGTCATCAATTTCCAGTTTGGCCCCAAGATTCATGGCGCCATTGAGCCTCCGGTATTTCCTTTGGCGCTCGAAAAGGTGGCCGCCTTCCAGACCCAGCTTCGCGCGGTGCCCAAAATCTTCGCCCAGGCGAAACTCAACCTAACCGACGCCAGGACTGATCTGGCCATGTTGGGAATTCGTTCCGCCAACACCGAGGCCGAACTGTTTGCCGCTATGTTGGAACCGGTGGAGAAAAACCATCCGGAGCTGTTAGGCGACGTGCGCGCGGCGCGCGCCGCGGCGGAGGACTTTGCCGCCTGGCTGGCGGCCAACCAGAGCAAGATGCTCGGCCCCTCCGGGATCGGCGAGGCGGAGTGCGACTGGTACCTGCGCAACGTTTTGCTACTCCCCTACAGCTGGCGCGACCTGGCCGCCATCTCCCACCGCGAGTACGGGCGCGCAATTGCCCTGCTGCGCATCGAGGAGAACCGCAACCGCAACCTGCCGCCAATGAAGGTGGCTAACACCTTGGAAGAATCCACCGCCCTGATGGCCGACGCGCGCACGACGATCATCGACTTCGTGCAGCGTGAGGAGATCATGACCCTGCCGAGCTTTCCGCCGCCATCCGATCCCGCCAGCGAATTCAATCGGCCCGAACCCCGGGACTACTTCCACCACTTCCTTGACCGCGACCCGGTACCGCTCATCCCCCACAGCATGCTTGGCCACAACCCCGACGAGCGCCGACAGCTCACTGACCAGCGGCCGATCCGCGGCATGTCCCGCTTGTTCTTCATCGACGGAATCCGCGCCGAAGCGCTGGCCACTGGCATGGAGCAATTCCTCACGCACGCCGGTATCCTTGATGCGCGCCCGCGCTCGCGCGAGCTCAGCCACAACCTCTGGGCCTTCCGCGCCGCCCGCTCAACCGCGGACCTCAACATGCAGGCTAACACGACCTCGCTTCCCGAGGCATTCCAGTTCGTCATCGACCGGACTCCTAACCGCTGGGCGCCGCAGGACAGCCCGACGCTCTGGCACGACCTCGAGCTGTATCTGCGCCAGCCGCTCTACGGGATCGGCTACATGATTGGCCTCATTGAGATTGAGAACCTTCTGGGCGAGTCTGCCGAACAGCTAGGAGAGCGCTTCAAGCTCTCCACCTTCATGGATGACTTCATCGCCAAGGGAATGGTCCCGATCGAACTGATCCGCTGGGAGATGACGGGCAAGCACGAGCGCATCGGGGCGATCTTCCCGGAAGCCGTTGCCGGACTCCCGAAGAAGTAGAACGTTAGAGAAGCCCGGTTAGAACCCGCGGGCTTAGTCAAGAAATCGGATTTTCCCCAGAGTCGGGATTTCGCCGCGGGCCATGGCATCGTGCTGGGCATCGGTGCAGGCGGAGTCAATCGGCGCATCCGGGGCGGAGTCGCTGCTCTTGAGGTAGTCGTTGGCAATCAGCCAGCGCTCGACTTCCTCGCCGGAAACGTCGGCAAGCATGTGGTCGTCTACCAGCACGCAGGGCGAGAGCGGCTGACCGCTCTTCTGCTCCATTTCCCAGCGGTAGGCGGGGTTCTTGATGATGTCCTTCTCGGTGAACTCGAGGTCGTACTTGCGCATGATGGCGCGCACGCCCTCGCTCCAGCCGCAGAACGTCTTCAAATAGGCAGTGATTTCCGGATTTTGCTGGCTCATAAATCGTGGGGTTGGTGCCAACCATACGGCCATCCCCGCCCGCGGCAAGCGCGGCATTTTTGAATGTGCCTGGCCGCGCCGCCCGTGCTAACAGACAAGCGATGGCCCACCACCCACCCCGCCCGCACATCGCGCTGAACTTCGCCATCAGTGCCGACGGGAAAATCTCGACCCGCAAGGGCATCCCGTCGGGCTGGACCTCGACGGCGGACTTCGAGCGCTTCCTGCAACTGCGGCTCAGTGCCGACGCGCTCTTGGTTGGCCGCGGGACGCTCGAGGCGGACCGGATGAGCCTAACAATCCCGCCGCGGCTCGGACCCGCCCGCCAGCCGCTGCGCTGCGTGGTTTCCGGGTCGGGCCGGCTCAACCCGGAGCACAAGCTGTTTTCAACGCTCGGAGGGCCTGTCCACCTGTTAGTCAGCAATCCGGGGTGCGACTTCGATCCGACATTCTGGCAGAGCAAGGGGGTGCACTTGCATGCGGGAACCCTGGCGGAGTTTTTACAGACCCTGCGCCGCGATTGCGGGGTCGAGCGGATCCTGTGCGAAGGGGGTGGAACCCTGGTGCGGGCACTCGCGGAGTTAGACGCGATTGACGAGATCCATCTAACTTGGGCGGGCCACACGCTGTTTGGCGGCCATGATGCTCCTTCGCTGAGCGGCCAGCCGGGCGACCATTTGCGCCACTCGCTTGGATATGAGTTGGTCAACTTCGAACCCACGCCCGAGAGCGGCGAGTGCTTTCTGACGTATCGGCGGAGCGCACCAGCTCACTCGTGAGCTGGAGACGCACCGTGACCGGCCGGGGCCGCACCGCGGGTCTCGCCGTGTTCCGGGCCAGCCGGTGAGGCCGTGTGGCTGGGATTGCCGTGCTCCTGCAACTGGCGCGTCACGGAAAAATCATGGCGCTCGCAGGCACCAATTCCAAACAGCGCCACGGCCGCAAAAAAAGTAATCGAGAGAAGTTTCATCGCGGCCCCTTCCTAGCGGATGACCTTCGAAAGGCAACCCCCAAGCTACAAGAGCTCCATCTGAGCGTCAGGCTCCTCCTCGGCGAAGCGCACGCCAACGCCTAGCAAGCGGACCGGCTTGCCGTCGCCCCGGGAGAAAGCCTCGGCTAGCAGCTCCTGATAGACAGAGCGCTCCAGCGCCGCCCCGGCCCGTTCCGCCGTGGTCCGGTGAAAATCGGCAAACTTCATCTTCACCACCAGCGAGCGGATTGCCCGCCCGCTGTGCTTGGCCAGATCCTGCCCGAGTTCGTCAAGCATGCCGCGCATGGCCGCTTCCAAGGCGGCCAGGCTTGTTAAGTTCTGCTCGAATGTGTTTTCGGTGCTCAGCGACTTGCGCACCCGGTCAGGGGTCACCTCGCGCTCGTCAAGGCCCCGCGCGAGTTCGTGAAGTTCAAGCCCCCAGCGGCCAAACCTGCGGGAGACCTCAAGCTTGGAAAGCGCGCGCAGCTCGCCACAGGTGGTGATGCCCAACACCGCAAGACGTTCACGCGACTTGGCCCCCACCCCCCAAAGTTTACCAACCGGCAAAGCGGCCATGAAGTCAGCCACCTCCTCAGGCTTCACTTCAAACTGTCCGTTGGGCTTGTTCCAGTCGCTGGTGATCTTGGCCACAAGCTTGTTAGGCCCGATGCCCGCCGAGGCCGTTAGCCCGGTCTCCTCGTGGATTTGGTGGCGGATCTCCCTTGCGATGGCCGCGCCGGAACTCTGCAGGTGACTAACATCCAGATAGGCCTCATCGAGCGAAAGGGGTTCGATCAGTTCGGTGAAACGGCCAAAGATGGCGCGGATGCGGGCGCTTTCGGCCCGGTAAAGATCGAATTGCACCGGCACGACGACCAACTGCGGGCAGAGTTCGAGGGCCTTGAAGACCGGCATGGCCGAGCGACAGCCGAACTTGCGTGCCTCATAATTGGCGGTGGTTAGCACCCCGCGGCGGCTACTGCCTGCCACCGCCACCGGCTTGCCTCGCAATTCCGGGTTCTCGCGCTCCTCGATGGCTGCGTAAAAGCAGTCCATGTCGATGTGGATGATCTTGCGCGCGGCGGTCATGGCGATAGGCAAGTTTCACTTCAGCTGCCTGAGGTGACGGTTGCGCGCAACGGGTTTCTCGGCTAGCCCTTTGTGTGATGAAAGCCCTAACAACGATCTTCTACGCCCTGACCCTTGCGATGCTCGCAGGCTGCGAGTCCAAAGAATCCGCGACTCCTGCCGCGCCCGCCCCACCTGCCGAGGCGGCAGCCACGGGACCGCGGGTGCGACTGGAGACATCTCTTGGTGCCATTGTCATTGAGCTCAATGAGAAGGACGCTCCGGTGTCGAGCGCCAACTTCCTGCAGTACGTCAAGGACGGCCACTACAACGGTACGGTGTTTCACCGGGTCATGAACGGGTTCATGATCCAAGGCGGCGGGATGGAGCTTCAGGCCGGGAAGCTCGTCGAGAAGGACACCCGCGCGCCGATTGCCAACGAGGCGGCTAACGGATTGAAGAATGACCGTGGAACCATTGCCATGGCGCGCACCAACAATCCTAACAGCGCAACGGCACAGTTTTTCATCAACGTTGTGGACAACGCCGGGCTGGATCGCCCGAACCCGGACGGCTTTGGCTACGCGGTGTTTGGCCGTGTGGTTGAGGGCATGGAAACGGTGGATAAAATCAAGGCGGTCGCCACCGACGGAGGCGATGTGCCGCTTGAACCGGTCGTTATCAAGGCGGCAGCGGTGGTGAAGTAGTATTCTGGCGACCAGTACGTTGTGAATCTAGCTTTGGAAACCCTGCTGCTCGCCTTCGCGGGCGAGGACGCGCTGGCCGTGCCGCCGCGGGCACTTTTTCTGGGCGCGGAGCCCCACCGGGATTTAGCCTTCTGGCCCGCCCTTGTCGGCTGGCAGCCGTTCAAGCCAATGGCGGATGCCTGGCAGCGGGGGGATTTTGACCTCACTGAGGAGCCTGTTGGAAAGTTTCCGATAGTGTTAGTGCTGCCGGGCAAAAGCCGCGAGGAAACACTGGCGTGGTTTGGCCTGGCTCGCCGCCACCTTGAACCTGGCGGCCGAATGGTCGTAGCGATGGCCAACACGGCAGGAGCCGCACGGTTTGAAAAGGAGTTGGCGCGGGCCACGGGGGCAATCGTTTCCATCTCCAAGCACAAGTGCCGGGCATTCCATGCGCAGGAGGATGGTTCGTGGGACGAGGGTTTGTTAGACGAATGGAGCGCCTTGGGCGAGCCACGGCCAATCGCCGGCACCGCCTTTCTTACCCAGCCTGGGATCTTCAGCGCGGACCACATTGACCCCGGCTCCTCATTGCTGGCGCAGCACCTTCCAGCTCACCTCAAGGGTCGGGTGGCAGACCTGGGGGCTGGCTGGGGGTTTCTAGCAGACGCGGCCTTGCGCCGCTGCCCCGCCATTGACCACCTCGACTTGTATGAGGCCGACGCCCGCGCCCTTGCCTGCGCTAGGAGAAACCTCGCGGTCCATCAGCCGCGCTCGCTCGGGTTCCACTGGCATGACGTCACTTTGGGTTTAACAGAAAGCTACAACTGCATTGTGATGAACCCGCCGTTCCACCGCGGCCAGAACACCGACATCGAGCTGGGCCGGGCTTTCATTCATGCCGCCAAGATGGGTTTGAAGCGCGGCGGCAGACTGTTCATGGTGGCTAACAGGCAACTGCCGTACGAAGCGGCGCTGGATGCCAGCGGACTGATCTGGCGTTGCGCGGCGGAGGACCAGACGTTCAAACTGCTGTTTGCCGACCGTCGCTGATGAAGCTCGTCAAGCATCTTGCCAGCCTCGGGTACGGGTCGCGCCGGGAAGTCCAACTGCAGGTTGCGCGCGGCGCGTTCACCGACACGGCCGGCAGGGTTTTAGCCGAGGGTGACCTGCCGGACCACGAAATGATCCGCTTCCGCGGCGAACCACTGGATCCTGCAGCGCCGCTGGTGGTGATGCTGCACAAGCCCACCGGCTTCACCTGCAGCACTGCGGATCCCGGCGCGGTCGTTTACGATCTGCTGCCACCACGGTTTTCCCGGCGCAATCCGCCGCTCAGCCCGATTGGCCGCCTCGACAAAGACACCTCAGGCCTACTCCTGCTCACCGACGACGGGACGTGGCTGCACCGCGTGAGTCATCCCAAATCGGGACCGGGAAAAGCCTATCACGTGGTGGTAGACCGGCCGATGGAAGGCACTGAGGCGGAGCTGTTTGCCTCGGGCACGTTGATGCTGCGCGGCGAGGTCAAGCCGCTCCTGCCTGCGCAACTTGAGGTCCTTGGCCCGCAGGAAGCACGCGTGGTCCTGCATGAAGGCCGCTATCACCAGGTGCGGCGCATGTTTGCCGCGGCGGGAAACCATGTGCTCTCGTTGCAGCGGATAGCCATCGGCGGGCTAACAATCCCGGTTGATCTCGCGGCCGGCCAGTGGCGGGTCCTCACCACCGAGCAGCGCGAGAAAGTCATCCCCTCAAGTTAGGTTAGGTGGAGGGTGCCGTGCCCTGGTCCAAAGATCCGGGCACGGATAAGCTAATTTGACTGGCGCGGCCGGAACGACATGGCCATGCGCACAATGGCGATGGGCAAAAGCGTAATGCCGGCCGCCGCCAAGGCCACCTTCCAGCCAGGATAATGCCGCGCCCGGCCGGCCTCCAGAGCCGAAAGCGCCGCATCAACCACCTGCTCCTTAGTGACATAGAACCACTCCCTGCCGGGAACCTTCTGCCCTTTCGAACCCTCGCCTGCCACCGTGCCAAACTCGGTGTGCACGGGGCCAGGACACAGGGCCATCACCCGGATGCCCGCCTCACGCACTTCGATTCGCAACGCTTCGGAAAAACTGGTCACATATGCCTTGGTCGCCGCATAGACGCCAAAATCCGGAATCGGCAGAATGCTCGCCATTGAACTCACGTTCAGAATTGCCGCTCCAGGGCCCATCCCCGGCAGCAGCGCATGCGTCAGATGGGTCAGGGCCGCGATGTTAACTTCTAACATCCCCTCAAGCTTGCCCCAGTCCGCCTCGATGAACTCGCCGCAGTCACCCAGGCCGGCATTGTTGACCAACAGGTCCGGCTGGATCTCGGCGTAGCTGAGGTCCTCCAACAAACGCCCGCGAGCGCCGCGATCGGCCAAGTCAACGGCAAAGCAATCCACCAAGAGTCCCGGGTGGTGCTGCTGCAGTTGGTGTGCAAGCTCAGCCAGCCGCTCGCCGCGACGGGCGACTAACACCATCCGGCTGCAACGTGGCGCGAGCTGGCGGGCAAACTCCGCACCCAGACCCGCGGACGCGCCTGTGATCAGAGCGCACTGGAAAAACTCGGAGGCCTCGCGCATCGGGATTGGTGTTAGAGAGTTGGGCTCAGTCCTGCACCTTACCCCTGGGCCTGCTCGCTCATCTCAATAATCCGCAGCGGCAGGCGCTGGAGCAGCTCGCCATCGCAGCCGAGGTCGATGGAGTAAATTCCCGCCTTGGGGAACTGCAGACCGCGGAGGTTCATCACGATGTTGCGGGTCATGAAGGAGCTGTTCTCCGGCAGGGCCACTTCAAACTCCGGCTCAATAGGCATGCTTTTGGCATCCAACGGTTCGCCGTCTTCGCCGATGATGTTGATCGAGAGCTTGTGGCGGCCTTCATCCTCTGGGGTGAAGCAGAAGCGCATGGCAAAAACGCACTGCGGATGAATCACCGGAAGGGCACGGGCAACGAGGGTGTCAAAGGTTCCAGAAATGACCAGTTTGCCGTTATAATCCGCAGCAAAGTCGCACAGGGTCGCAATTTGAATATCCATATTGAATTGGTTTTTTATCAGCCACAGCACGCGGCCACGGCTTGCTTAGACCTAATCTATCAGAGCGTCCAGCGCTGAAAGTGGTTTCCCAACTCACGGCTCCTCGACGGGGAGGGCGCGTCTAACATCCTCGTCAGGGTCCGTCTGGACCGGCGCAACTGGCCGCTCGTGAAGCAGGCCATCGGCGGGGGCATCCGGGCGAATCTCGGCCTCATTGACCGGGAGGGCACGAATGACGCCGCCCTCGTCAGGATCTTGGCCGGCGGGCGGTGCAGGTATCAGATCCGTTGCGGGCGCGGTGTCCAGCGCGGGAGCTTGCGGCAGGCCGGTGGCAGGATCGATGTCCTCGACGGGGAGAGCGCGCAGGATTTCGCGGGAATCATCTTCGGCGATGACGACCACAGCGCGCTTCGGCGGAGCGATGGACTCCTTGATTTCGTCCTTAAGGGTTTCAAAAAAGCTTTTGACCATTGGGGCAGCCATCCGGCCACCACTGACTGTTTGGTTAGGCTTGCCCTCATAAAGGACAGCGAAGGCGTAGCGCGGATTGTCGTAGGGAAGAAAGCCGGCGAACCAGGCGAGGCGCTGGTTTTTTGATGGGGGTCCCCACTGGGCGGTGCCGGTTTTGCCACAGAGTTCCGTGTAGCTCAAGCTGGCACCATGGCCGGTGCCGCCCCCTCCATTGACCACGTCGCGCATGCCGGCGCGCACCACCTGGGCCGCTTGAGGATCAACCCCGAGCCAGTTTTTGCGCTCCGGGTCCGCGGCGGAAATCACACCGCCATTGATGTTCTGGACCTGGCGGATGAGTTGCAACTTCGGCAGGGCTGTACCATGGCCAATCCCAGCCATGCCTTGAGCAACCTGCAGCGGCGAGGCTAACAGGACACCTTGGCCGATGGACAGGTTGGCCGTGTCGCCGTCAAGAATCCGCCGTCTTTCGTTCTTGAGCATCCATTCGTTGGTCGGTACCAGGCCGGCAGTTTCCCCGATGAGGGGCAAGCCGGTGGCTGCTCCAAAGCCAAGCTGCCGAGCGAGGCCAAGGAAGGCGGTAGGGCCAACACGGATGCCTACCTGATAGAACCAGGTGTTGCAGGAACGGGCGATCGCGCGCTTCACGTTGATCGCGCCTTCAGGCACCTTCGTCCAATTGTGGAAAGTATGGTTGCCAAGGGTGATGGAAGCGGGCGAATCAATCAGGGTGTCCTCGCTAACCGTTCCGGCGTTAAGCGCGGCAAGGGCCACGACGGGCTTGAAACTTGAAGCCGGCGGGTAGGCCCCTTGAAACGCGCGGCTGAAGAGAGGCCGCGACGGATCATCCTGCAAGGCTTGGAAGGCCTCGTTGGAGATCCCTGGCACGAAGCGGTTGAGGTCAAATCCAGGGCGCGAGGCCATCACCAGCACTTCACCCGTGGCGATGTCGATGACGACAAAAGCGCCACGTTCACAGCCTTTTTCCAGAACGCTCTCGGCAAGTTTCTGCCAGCGCAAGTTGAGCGTGGTCACCACCGTGCCGCCGGGCCGCGGGCGCAGGGTCTGCTCCTCAAGCAGCTTGCTGCCGTCGCTATCAAACAGCAGGCGCTTTCTCCCAGGGACGCCCCTGAGCGCTTGATCGAAGAGCTTCTCAATGCCCGCACGGCCTTCGATCTCCTCAAACATCGGCTCGTTTTGATTGATCGGCCCAGTAGGCAACTTCCCGATGCTGCCGGAATAACCAATAATGTGTGAGGCCGCGGCACCCTCCGGATAGTTTCTGGCGTAGACGGGAAAAAGGATCAAGCCGACCCCGGTTTTCCCCTCGAGCTTCTTGAATTCAGCGTCCTTCAAGAAGCCCGAGACAATCAGCGGCAGCCAGCGCCGATGCCGGTAGTGCAGCCAGAGGTCCTCATCGGTGAAAGTCAAAACCCCCTGCACATGTTTGGCGGCCTCCTCCAGGCGCTTGCGGGCCCAGCTGACAACAAAGTCGCGATCCGCCACTTCAAACTGCCCGTAGTTGATAGCCAGATGATAGGCAACCCGGTTGTTAGCCAGTGGCTCCCCCTCGCGGTCCAAGATGGGACCGCGGGGTGCCGGAATGAGCGAGGCGATCGTGCGCGCGTTGGGGCGGTTGAAAATTTTCGCGTCGTTGGCCGAGCGGCCATCTGCCGCGACCGCCGCGCCGGAGGGAATTTCAGAAGCCACCGTGGGGGGCGCAGGCACAGTGGCCGGTGCCGGCGGTGAGGAGGGGACGCTGGCCGTCACCCCCGGGGGCAAAACCGGAGCGCCACCCGCAGGCAATCCCGATGCCACCAGAGGGCAGGCTGCTGCGACCAGAGCCAAGGCAAGCCAAGTGAGTTGGAATGGGGTTTTCAGATCGAAAGGTCGCTGTCGGGAGGCACGCTAAGCCGCAGCGAGGGGTTCGGCAACCCTACATTCCCCGCGGCGGCGAAGGATTCTTCCGCTTCAGGCTTTCGTGGGCCGCCGCATTGGCCCACGCTGAGGCCGTGATTGAAGTCAACACCATTACCATCACCGTTCTTGTCGCCCTCTTCGCCCTATGGAATTTGGACCTGATCGCGACCCTGCTGAATCTAACATCGCTGGATCCGCGCCTTCCCGCGGCCTTCGCCGAGGTCTACGACGCGGATACCTACGCTCGTTCGCAGTCCTACACGCGCGCCTCGGCGCGCTTCGGAGTTTTGCATTCCACGTTTTCCCTGGCACTTCTGTTGGTCTTCTGGCTGCTAGGCGGATTTGGCTGGCTTGATGGGATGGCTAGGAGCCTGGTCGATGGCGAGGTGGCAACCGGGCTGGTATTCATTGCCCTGCTAGGGTTAGGCAGCCATCTGCTCAACCTGCCGTTTTCCATCTATGACACCTTTATCCTGGAGGGCCGGTTTGGCTTCAACAAGACAACGCCGCGAACCTTCGCCCTCGACCAGCTCAAGGGGGTGGTGCTCGCCGCGGTACTTGGCGCGCCGTTGCTGGCGGCAATCCTGTGGATTTTCAGCAACGTCGACCAAGCCTGGCTGTGGGCGTGGGCGGTGTTCACCGTCTTCCAACTGTTGCTAACATACTTGGCGCCTACGTTCATCCTGCCGCTGTTCAACAAGTTCGCGCCGATGCCCGAGGGCGAGCTTAAGGCGGCCATCCGCACAATGGCCGAGCGCTGCGACTTCCCGCTCACCGAAATTTACATCATGGACGGCTCCAAGCGCTCGACCAAGGCCAACGCCTTCTTCACTGGCTTCGGCAAGCGCAAGAAAATCGCCTTGTTTGACACCTTGATCGCCAAGCAAACGACTCCCGAGCTTGTCGCGGTGCTGGCCCATGAGATCGGGCATTTCAAGAAGAAGCACATCGTCCAGCGCATTGCAGTGGGCGTTGTGCAGAGCGCGGTCATCTTTTTTTTGCTAGGTCTGTTCACCGGCCAGGGGGAATTTGCCCGCTCGCTGTTTAATGCCTTCGGGGTTGCCAAGATATCCCCGCACGTCGGGCTGGCCCTGTTTGGCATCCTCTTCTCGCCTATCAGCCGCCTGCTGGGAATTGCCACCAACGCATGGTCGCGCAAACACGAGTTCGAGGCAGACGCCTATGCCGCAGTGGCAATGCAAAGCCCCGCCCCGCTTGTCTCGGCTCTTAAAAAGCTCTCGGCGGAAAACCTCTCCAACCTCACTCCCCACCGGCTGCGCGTCATTTTGGATTACTCTCACCCGCCGGTTCTGCAGCGCTTGGATGCGCTCCAGGCACTCGCGCGCTAACTGATCCGGTCATACGTCCTCAAGCAGCGTCTTGCCCTGCACTGCCAGGTTGGCCAGTTGGTCGCAGCGCTCGTTCTCGGCATGGCCGGCGTGCCCCTTGACCCAGTGCCAGCGAATGGTGTGCGGTGCCATGGCGACTAGCAGAAGCTGCCAGAGGTCGGGGTTTTTCACGGCAGACTTGTCGGCCTTGAGCCAGCCGCGCTTTTTCCAGCCCTCGACCCAGCGCTTGGTTATCGCGTCGATGAGGTACTTTGAGTCCGAGTGCAGGTCGACTTCGCAGGGCTCGCTCAGACACTCCAGAGCGGCGATGGCAGCACGCAATTCCATGCGGTTGTTGGTCGTTAGGCGGTATCCAGCCGAGAGTTCCAGACGGTGCTTGCCGGAAACCAAGACCACGCCGTAACCACCGGGCCCGGGATTGCCTTTGCAGCCGCCGTCGGTATGGATGATGACGCGTTTCACGTGCCGCGGCTTTGGCCCAGTCTCGCCCGGCTTGCAACCTTCAACATCGGCTAAGCGTCGAAAGCGTTGGAAAAAGTTAACGATTGCGGCGGGCGCGAAGGCGCTGGATGTTAGACCCATGTCCTTCCATGCCGACCCCGCCCGCTACGATGGCCGCATGCCGTACCGCCGCTGCGGTGACAGCGGCTTGTTGTTGCCGGAAATCTCACTGGGCTTTTGGCACAACTTTGGCCACGGCGACGACCCGAAAGAAGCCCGTGCGATGATGCGGCGCGCCTTTGACCGCGGCATCACCCACTTCGACCTAGCAAACAACTATGGCCCGCCTGCAGGTAGCGCCGAGGAAAACGTGGGAAGAATGCTGGCCGAAGACTTTTCCGGCCACCGCGACGAGCTCATCATTTCCACCAAGGCCGGCCACGCGATGTGGGATGGGCCGTACGGCGAGTGGGGGTCGCGCAAGCACATGTTAGCCTCGCTCGACCAGTCGCTGGCGAGGCTACAGCTCGACTATGTGGACATCTTCTACGCCCACCGTCCCGATCCGGACACACGCCTTGAGGAGACGATGGGTGCGCTGGCCACGGCGGTTAGCAGCGGGCGAGCGCTTTACGTTGGGCTTTCCAAGTACCCCCTCGGGATGCTCAAAAAGGCGGTCAGACTGCTCAAGGAGATGGGGGTACGCTGCCTGATCTATCAGCCCCCATACTCCATCCTCGACCGCTGGCCGGAAGCGGCTGGGATTCACGAGTGGCTAAAGAAGAAAGCGATCGGCTCGGTTGCCTTCAGTCCGCTTGCCCAGGGGATGCTCACGGCCAAATACGCCGAGTTCATTCCGGACGGATCGCGTGCCGCACGCGCCGAAGGATTTTTGCGGGTTGAGCAAGTTCATAACCACAAAGACCGCACGCGCTTGCTCGCGCAAATCGCCGAGGAGCGTGGCCAAGCTCTCCACCACATGGCCCTGCAATGGGTCCTGCACCAACGTGGCGTCACCTCAGCCCTGATCGGCGCCCGCACTGTCGCCCAATTAGATGACAACCTCCTGGCCCTAACCGGTCCTGAGTTCTCCTCCGATACCTTGGAAAGAATCGATGCCATTGCCCCGGCGGACAAGCGCAAGCGGGCTAAAGGTTAGCCAAGCGTCTCTGGAGCTTAGCGCAGGCCGCGCGGGCCGGCGCGGCCCTTCGGGTTGTTAAATTCAAGATAGCTGCGGCCCAGAACGCGTGAGGATGCCGGATCGATGGTCTCGACGCTCATCGACTTGAGAGTGTACTCGCCGCCGCCGACGGCTTGGAGGTCTTTGACTTCGAAGGTTTTAACCGGTCGCTTGGCGCGGTCATAGCCGGTTACCTTCATGAAGGCGCCCGCCTTGGTGTGAACCCAGACGTTGACACTGGCATAGCTGCCCTCTTTGCCGGGGTTGGCTACCAGAAGTCTAAAACAGTCCTGGCCGCCCACTTTTTCGATGCGTTCAAAGACGGCGTTGGGCCAATAGAAAAAGCGCATCGAGAGGTCCTCATAGGTCAGGTCGCTGCCCGCGATGCGCTGAGTGAGCTTGGCGGCCGGGAAGGCCGTGGTCTTGCCGTCAGGTTGCACATCAAACAAGGCCGCACGGTCTGCCTGAAGGCGCAGATGAAAAATCCCCGCGCCCTCGATCTGGAACTGGATATTTTCGCCCTTGAGGAAGAGTTTGACCGGAATCCGGCGGTTGCCCGTTCGAATGGCACCCACCAAGTCGGCATGTTGCAGGCTCGTCGCCATCCGGGCGCGCTGCAAGATCGCTGGAGCATCGGGCTGTTGGGCATGAACGCCAGACGCGGTCATCAGGAGGGTGGCGAGGAGCAGAATGGGACGGAAGTTCATGAGGAGAGATTAGCTGGATTCGGCGTTTGGACAAGGACTGGAAGGATTTCATTCAAATGGTTGTTTTTTTAAAATTACTCCTCTTTGGTGCTTGCTGCGGCGCGGCGGGCCTCATTGGATTGGTTAGGCCGCGCCCAGCCGACCGTCCCCGTTTATGAGTCTCCGCAAGCAGCTTTCCGAGATCCTACCGCCGATTCTTCCCGCCAACCCGCGCGAGGCGATCAAGGGCACCGAACTTATCCGTCTGGTGCGCCTGCAGCTCTCCGGGAACTACTCGGATGCCTCACTGCGCTATCATTTTTCCATCATGTCCTGTGATCCGGCGGCACCCATCGCCAAGGTCGAAAAAGGTCAGGGCTACTATCGACGCACGCCGCCGCTGCCCGCCCTTTCCAGCGCTCAGGAACTCCTCTCTCTAACACAGGGGCGGCTGGACGATTTGACCACCGACAACCACGTCATCGATGACGCGGTGATGCGAATTCGCAAATTTCGCGCGGTGGTGACGCGGTATTTTGAAATCAACGGCCGCTTCCCGTTCGCCTTTCGCGATGCGTTTGGGAAGGACTCGCCAATGGAGAACCTGTGGAAGTTTCCTGAGCTTGCCTTGGTGGAATGGGAAACCGGCGACGCGCCCGACGAGGAAATGGCTCTTGATCGCTCGGTGATTGCGTTAAAAGCGAGCCTCGGCCTGCCGCCCTTCCGCCTCAGCGCCGCGCGCCTGCGCCTGCTGCCATCGCTGCGGTCCTACCGCGAGGACTTCTTCCAAACTCTCAGCGCCTCGCAGTGGGCCCAGGGCGGCGAACTCATCTATGCTGGACCCGTTGAGGACGAGGCTCTGGCTGACTCGCTGCGACGCCTCAGCGCGGCTCACGGGGTGGGTGTAACCTCCTTTGGCCTCACGCTTGAGGCTCTCGACGAACTGCCGCGTCCCGCCCACATCCTCAATGCCAGCCCGCGCGAAACGGAGGCCATCATGGGCCGCGTCGACCTTACCCGCATCGCCAGCCCGCAAGCGCGCAGCCACTTGAACTGGACCCTGCTCAACGAGCTGCGCACTGAAAGCGACGAAACAGGAAAACTGTTGGGCTGGCTGAGCTCCTGCCTGAGCAACGGTCTGGCCGAGCCGTACAAGGTTTAACCCAACAGGGTCTGACCCAACAGGGTCTGGGTCTAATAGGTCCGGGGAAAATCCGAGCCCGCCGCCGGCACCGCTTCCAAGCCTTGGGCCAGCAGGGCGCTGCGGCAGAGGTCATTGCAGCAAGGCGGCCCCTGCTCCTCGCAGTGCTCGCAATAGAAAACCCGGGCGTTGCAGGTTGAGAGGCGGCAATTGACGTATCGGTCGCTGCTGGTGGCGCAGCCGATGCAGTGGGAGACCACGCGATGGGGCTCCGCTCGGTTGATCGGCAAAGCCACCCGCCCATCAAAGACGTAACACTTGCCCTCAAAACGCTCTCCCTGAACCTCCGGATCCTTGCCGTATTCGACGATCCCCCCATCTAACTGGAACACCTGCGCAAATCCCTCGCGGCGCAAAAACCCGCTGAACTTCTCACAGCGGATTCCGCCCGTGCAATAGGTTAGAATCTTCTTTCCCTCCAGTTCCTCGCGGTGTTCGCGCACCCATGCGGGCAGGTCGCGGAAGTTTTCGACCTCCGGCAGAAGCGCCCCGGCAAAGCGTCCAAGCTTCCACTCGTAGTCGTTGCGCGCGTCCAACAAGACCGCGTTGGGATCCTCCATCATGGCGCGGAACTCGCGCGGCGAGAGGTGGGTGCCGGTGGTATGCTGCGGGGAAAAGTCCTCCTCACCAAGCCCCAAGGCAACGATCTCCTCTCGCACCTTGACGGAAAGCTTGGGAAAAAGATGCCCATCGGCGGGATCAATCTTGAAGGCCATCGCAGCGGTCACCGGATCCGCCCGCATCGCTTCCATGTAGGCCGAGCAGCCCCCCAGCGGACCGCTAACCGTGCCGTTGAGCCCTTCCGTGGCGATGAGGATCCGGCCGCGCAGCCCCAACTGTTGGCACAGCGCGGCGTGGGCGTCGCGATAGCCCGCCGGATTGTCGATCCGGGTGTAGAGGTAGTAGAGAAGGACTTGGAACGGCTCGGTGGACACGGCCGCGAAGCTAAAAAATTCTCACCAAAGCGAAAGCGCGAAATGCGCATGGTGTCCGGTAAGGCGGAGAAGCCGGGGACGCTTCTCCACCCGCTGGCAAAACCTACTTCCGCGCCTCGGCAAGCATCGTCTTGACCTTCAGTTCGAGGTCATCGTAGAGCGCTTGGTCTGCTTTGAGCGCGTCCTTGGCCGCATCGCGCCCCTGGGCAAGCTGGTTGCCGTTGTAACTAAACCAGCTGCCGCGCTTCTGCACGATGTCGTACTCAAGCGCGAGGTCGAGCAGCGAGCCCGTCGAGGAAATCCCCTCGTTGAACATGATGTCAAACTCGGCCTCCTTGAAGGGAGCTGCGACCTTGTTTTTGACCACTTTGATTTTGGTGCGGTTGCCCGTGACGGTGCCGTCAGTAGTCTTGATCGAGCCGATCCGGCGGATGTCGATGCGCACCGATGAGAAGAACTTCAAGGCGCGGCCACCCGGGGTGGTTTCCGGACTGCCAAACATGACCCCGATTTTCTCGCGGATCTGGTTGGTGAAGATGCACACCGTGTGGGCTTTGGAGATGAGGGCGGTAAGCTTGCGCATGGCAGCGCTCATCAGCCGCGCCTGGGCGCCAACCGTCGAGTCACCGATCTCGCCGGCAAGTTCCTGGCGAGTGACCAGCGCAGCCACCGAGTCAAGCACCACGACGTCAACCGCGTTGGAGCGGATCAGAGTTTCGCAGATTTGCAGAGCTTCCTCACCCGAGCTTGGCTGGGAAACCAGAAGGTCATCCAAGTTGACCCCCAGACGGTGCGCATAGGCCGGGTCAAGCGCATGCTCAACGTCAATGAATGCCGCCAAGCCGCCGCGCCGCTGCGCTTGGGCAATGACGGTTAGCGTCAGCGTCGTCTTCCCCGACGACTCTGGACCGAAAACCTCGACGATCCGCCCCTTGGGGAAGCCGCCGACGCCCAGTGCCCTGTCAATCAGAAGGTTGCCGGTAGGAATGACATCCACGTCAGCCTTGTAGCCGTCTCCCAGGCGCATGATCGCCGTCTCGCCGAATTCCTTCTGAATGTTGGATATCGCCAAATCCAGATTGCGCCGACGGGCCTCCGCCAGCTTCTCCGCGCCTTTGTCCAGTGTCTCCTCGGTGGTTCTTGTCGCCATAATCGTCGTGTTGGGTGGTGGGCAGTTCTGCAGGCTCCGGCCGGCAAGGGGACGCTGCTCCATCTACCGAGCCACGTCAACTGATAAAACTGTTCGGCTGAACAGAAAAATACCCCTCAGGGGAATCTTGCGGCCCGGGTGGGCCAAGGCGAAAAAAACGCCGCCCCCGGAATGGGAGCGGCGTTCAATCCAGTTAGAACCTGTTAAGTGTTACTCCTTCTCCGGCGCGGCTTCCGGCTCCGGGTTGGCACCCTCGCTCTTGAGCTTTGCAATCTGGCCCTTGATGTCGTCGCCTTGGGCCGCGAACGGGCTCTCAGGCATGGCCTTGGCGGCCTCGTCGACGGTTTTTAAGGCCTCGTCGAACTTCTTTTGCTCGACCTGCAGGCCGATTTTCATGCCGACGACCTCATAGCCGAAGGGGCCTTCGAAAGTTTTTTCGGCGATGGCCTTGTCAACAAGGGCTTCGGCTTCCTTGAGTTCCTTTTTGTCGAAATGCGCGGAAACCTTGGCACCGAATTCAGCAAAAAGCGTCGGGGCGTTGAGGCGTTTGACCATTCCAGTCGTGTCCTGCGGGTCGGCTTCCTTGATGGCGGCCACCACTTCTGGATAGAAGTCGGCGATCATATTTTCGGAAACCCCATCGAGGGAGGCGACCAGCGCGGCGGCCTTGGCGGGGCCTTCAAGCTTCGAAGCCGCTGCAAGCTTCTCATCCCGAGTGGTCTTGATCTTGCGCTTCTCATCGAGCAGCGGCAGGTAAGCCTTGGGTCCACCCTTTTCGTAACCCGTTGTCGCGTAGGGACGTCCGGACTCATCCGCCAGGATGATCGTAGGGAAACCCTGCACCGCGTATTTCTCCTGCAGCTTCTCGTTCTGCGCCTTGATCTCAGGCGTCAGCTTCGACTCGTCCTGCGGGAAGTCGATTTCCACGAGCACGAACTTGTCCTTCACACCATCCTTGAATGCCTGTTCGTCAAAGACTTCCTTCTTAAGCTTAATGCACCAGCCGCACCAGTCCGAGCCGGTGAAGTCGATGAGCAAGTCCTTCTTCTCAGCCGCGGCCTGCTTCTTTGCCGCTTCAAAGTCGCTGGTCCACCCCTCAGGCGCGGCGCCGGCGACGGTTCCCAGAGCCAGCAGCAGCCCGGCACAACGGATCATGTTTGGTAGTTTCATATGTTTTGGAGAATTGTTGGAATTGTTGGAGCCAGTTAGCGCCGCTTGTTAGCGGCGCGCCCAGGCGCGGCGGACTTCCTCGCCGATGGTCTGGACGCCCGCGCGCACCGTGGACTCATCCATTGTAAAGGTCATGCGCAAACATTCATGCCGGTGGGGCCAGGGGTCAGCATCATCCAGGCCAAAGAAGAAATGGTGCCCGGGAATAATCAAAACATTGCGCACCTTGAGCCGCTCATAGAGCTCAGCGGCGGAAATCGGCAGGCCCGGAAACCACAACCAGAGGAAAATCGCCCCCTCGCTGCGGTGGATGAAATACTCGAAATCCTCGCCAAAGGCCTCCTCGACCCAGCCGCGTGCCGCCTGCGACTTCGCCTGATAGAAGGGCCGCACCACCTCTTGGCTGATGCGCAGCACCTCATCGCTCTCAATAAGGGGCAGCATCAGCGCCTGGCCGATGTTGCCGTTCGACAGGCCCGCCACCGCGCTCATCGCCGCGACCGCCGCCGCCACCGGCGCGGCGGCCACCACGATGCCCGTGCGCGTGCCCGGCAGGCCCAGCTTGGACAGGCTGAGAGTTAGAATGATGTCCTCGTTCCACACCGGCGTCACGGCGCTGAAGATGATGTTGGGAAACGGGGCGCCGTAGGCGTTGTCGATGATCAGCGGGATGCCGTGGGCGGCAGCCAAGGCGGCTAGACGGGCGATTTCCTCGTCGGTAAGCACGTTGCCAGTCGGATTGGTCGGGCGCGAAACGCACAGAGCGGCGATGTCCTCGGCGATCTCAAGCGCGTCGAAGTCCACACGGTACTTGAACTCGTGGGTGCCGGTGATCTCAATCCGCGGCCGATTGGCGCGAAAAATCCCCCCCTCGACGCCCTGATCAGCATAGCCAATGTACTCAGGAACCAGCGGCAAAAGGACCTTCTTCTGGCGCCCGTCGGGGAACTTCCCCGCCAGCAGGTTGAACAAGAAGAAGAAGGCCGTCTGGCCGCCGTTAGTGATGGCTAGATTCTGCGGGCGCACATCCCAGCCGAAATTGCGCCGCAGCATGGCGGCAAGTGCGGTTAGAAACGCCTCGTTGCCGCGCGGCGGATCGTAGTTGCCCAGCATCCGCTCAAACGCGTTGCCATCGGCCATCAGCGCGGCCATGCGTTCGCGCCACAACGCGTCCACTGCGGGAATGTGAGCTGGCTGTCCGCCACCGAGCATCCGCACCTCCCCATCGGCGCGTGCCAGCGCATCCCCCAGATCGGTCATCAAGGTGCCAATTCCGCTCTCCCCGGCCAAGTGTTGGCCGAAGCTGGAAAACTCCCATTTCATGCGGGAGGCGGTTGGAAAATTTGCGGCATGCGGCGGAACGGCCCACAGCGGAGCATGAATCCGCTTGGATTCCTACGGAAAAATCCATCCCCCGGCCCCAACAGATCCCCCAACCCAGCCCGCCAGGGTTGACCCTAACCAATTGAGACATATAGTGCGGCCTCATTCCGACTCCATTCCAACCCCACACCTCAACCACCATGGCAATTCAAATTGGCGACCGCGCCCCTGATTTCACCCTCGTTACCAAGACTCCCGACGGTCCCGCCGTCGTCACCCTCTCTGCGGAAATCGGCAAGTCCAACATCCTGCTGCTCTTCGTGCCGATGGCCTTTACCGGCGTCTGCACCACCGAGTTGTGCGACGTCACCCAGGGGCTCTCGACCTATCAGGATCTTGACGCCGTGGTCTACGCCATCAGCGGTGACAACCCTTTTGCCCAGGAAGCATGGGCCAAGAAGGAGAATATCGGCATCCCCCTGCTCAGCGACTATGAGCACGAGGCGGCCAAGGCCTATGGCGTGGCCTATGAGAGCTTTCTACCGGAAGCTAACCTGATCATGGGCGGGGTGGCCAAACGCTCCGCCTTTGTTATCGATAAACAGGGAATCGTCCGCTACGCCGAAGTCCAGGAGCACCCGAAGGACCTGCCGGATTTCAACGCCGTGCGTGCCGCCCTGCAGGAACTCAACTAACAGCAAGGGTTGTTGGCCCCTAAAAAAGGGCGGCCGGGGAATTCCCGGCCGCCCTTTTCCATGTGAAGCGTTGAAGCCAAACTATTCTATCGGTGGAGGCATCAGCGAGGGATCCTCAGCCGCCGGGGTCTCACCCACCGGGGCAGTGCCGGCTTCCGGTGTGGAACTCTCAACTGGAGGCCCGAGGTCCAAGGCCTCGGTGGAGGCTCCGTGCTTGGCGACCATCATCACGGGCACAAAGCCAACCTCGCCGCTGTCTAACTCCACCTTCACATAGCTGCTGTCGGACTGGATCACCTTCATCGGCGTGCCGGCCGCCAGAAGCTTGTTCGCGTCCGCGTTGCCCTGCGGCCGCTGGACAAAAAATGACGCGGAGTCCACCGAGGTGTCCACAAACTCACCCGGCGAATAAATCCCCGGCCCGCTGCGCGCCACGCCAAGGCCCGACCCGGGTGGCCTCAGAGGATCAAAGTCACCTGTCATTGCACTGCCGCCGGAGAATCCCCCGCTGCACGCCACCATGGTGCATGCGCCTAGCGCAGCCGCTGTTAGCCTTGGTTTCATTGTTAGATCAATCGCACCGCCCCGGCGGCCGGTCAACGGGTTTCATGCGCAAAGCCGCAGGGGTTTAGGGAATGCTGGGTCAGGGGATGAAGACGGATTCGCCGAAGTCCTCCGGGTCGACGTTCCCCATGCCGGCGTTGCGGATGCCAGCCAGAGTCCGGCGGCTACCGCGGCGGGTTTGGGGTGAGTTGACTTTTTTGACGACTCCGCCGACCAAGAACGGCGTGAGGGCGACGACGCCAGTGATGGCCAAGCCCAGAGCGATGCCTCGGCGGGCGCTGCGGCACATCAAATCTCCAATGAACAGGCCGGCGGCAGCGCCAAGGATTGCGGGCACGGTGGCCGCGCTCACATCAACCCAAGTCGTCTCCGAATGTTCATCCGATGCGTAGTCCATGCGCCGAATCTAGCGGATTAGGCCGTTTCGTAAACAGCGAAAAAACCACGCCGGTCTAATTAGCCTTTCCACCGGGCGCGTGCTTCCTACGCTCCAGCAATGCGTTCGAGCACCTATGCGTTAATCCTTGCCGGTGGCTCCGGCACCCGCTTCTGGCCACTGAGCCGCAATGCCCGGCCCAAGCAGTTGCTCAACTTGTTTGGCACTTCCACCCTCCTGGGCCAGACCATTGAGCGCCTAGCAGGGCTGGTGCCGCTGGAAAACATCCTTGTCCTCACAAGCCCGCTGCAGCTCGACGCTGTGCGCGCCGCGGCACCCGAGCTTCCGGAGGCCAACATTTTTGCCGAGCCAGCCAAGCGTGACACCGCGCCGGCGGTGGCGCTGGGCATTGCGCTGATTGCCGCCCGGGACCCGCAGGCGACCATGTTAGTTCTGCCGGCTGACCACCTCATCAACGATGTTGCGGCGTTTCAAGCCGTGCTGGCGGACTCGGTGAGTGCCGCGGAGTGTGCTGCGGCACTGGTCACCATCGGCATCAAGCCGACCTGGCCGTGCCCGTCGTATGGCTACATTCAGCGCGGTCCGGCCGCCGACCTCGGGCCTGTGGTGCTGGAGCACGCGCCCGCAGAGGTGCTGCGCTTCCGCGAGAAGCCAGCGCCCGAAGTGGCCAAACAATTTCTAGCAGAGGGCGGCTTTACCTGGAACGCTGGGATGTTCATCTGGACCATCCCCACGGTGGTGCGCGAGCTTGAGCGCCACAGCCCGCAACTGGCCGGCTTCATCACCAGCCTGTGCGCGGCGGCCGATCCAGCCGCGTTTGTGGCTGCGGAATTCCCCGCCTTGACGCCGATCTCGATTGATTTCGCCCTCATGGAGAAGGCCGACCGGGTGCTCAACATTGAGGCCACCTTTGATTGGGACGATGTCGGATCATGGATCTCGGTGGCCAAGTACCTTCAGGCCGACGGTGAGGACAACCGCACCAACGAGCCGATCACCCAGCTCGACAGCGCCCGCAACATCGTCTTCAACGCCCGCGAGGGCACACGGATCGCCTTGTTGGGAGTCGAGGACCTCATCATCGTGCAGACCGATGACGCCCTGCTCATCGCCCGGAGTGACCAGGCTGACGCGATCAAACGCCTAACCGACAAGCTCCCCGCCGGGCTGTTGTGAACTTGTGAACCGTTTGAACCATCCGGCGCTGGGCATTGACCACGGTGACGCGCGCATCGGCGTGGCCGCCACGGATGAGTTCGGCATTCTCGCCTATCCCCTAGAGACCATCTACCGCTCGCGCACCGATGCGCTTGAACGCCTCGTCGAGCTGGCACTCGGCAGGAAAATCCGAACTCTTGTTCTCGGCCTGCCGCTGCGCATGGACGGCAGCGAGGGCGACTCGGCCGCCAAAGTGCGCAAGTTTGCCCTCCAGCTCGAGGCGCGCCTCCCTAACATCCCGCTGGCCCTGGTCGACGAGACGCTAACAACCTCCTCGGCGGCCGAGAAACTGCGCGCGGCGGGAAAAAACGCCAAGCGCCAGAAAGCGATTATCGACCAAGCCGCCGCGGTGGAAATCCTCAACCAGTGGATGGATGTTGATCCGCTTGCCTAACAACCCTGCGCCGTGGAAACGCCCCGCCGTCTCAAACTCACCCTCGCCTATGACGGGCGGCCTTTTGGCGGCTGGCAGTCGCAACCTAACGCGGACACCATCCAGGACCGGCTGGAGGCCGCCATTGCTGAAGTGGGCAAAGCGGCCGTGCGGGTTCATGGCTCGGGGCGCACCGACACCGGGGTCCATGCCTTGGCCCAGGTCGCGCACTTTGACTGTCCACCGGCCATTGGCATGAATCCGTACAACTGGGTACCGGCGCTCAACACGAAGCTGCCGGCGACGATTCGGGTGATGAATTGTGAGGAGGTCGCGGCCGACTTCCACGCGCGTTTCTCGGCCATGGCCAAAACCTACACCTATGACCTGTGCCTCGCCCCGGTCTTGCCGCCGCTGCGCGCGGGCCTTGCGTGGCACCTCCCGCGCCAGCTTGATCCGGCGTCGCTGGCCGAGGCGCTTGCTAGATTTTGCGGCACCCACGACTTCCGCGCATTTGCGGCCAACCGCGGCAACGAGACGGAAGCGACCAATTATCTGCGAACCGTTACCACCGCGGCCTCGGCCGCAAGCGCGGACGGCTACCGCCTCACTTTCACAGGCAACGGATTCCTCTACAAGATGGTCCGCCTGCTCACCGGTGCCGCCGTGCAGGTCGCCCAAGGACGCCTGCGAGTTGAGGACCTTGCCGGCCTGCTCGACCAGCCCGCCGACCTGCCGCGCGGCAAGTCGCCCTTTTGCGCGCCGGCCGACGGCCTGACCCTTGAGTCGGTTAGCTATTAGGATGGATCATCACTATGGCATAACGAAGGAGCAACCGAGCCCCTTGATTCCTGGCGCAGGGGCATTATCGGATGGAATGGAAAACCTCCTCATGATAGCCGATCTCGGGCGGGTCAGAGCGTTTAGCTTGCGGCCAGCCGGACTCGATCCGCAGGAAAGACCCCACTTTGTCGAATTGCCTAACAGCCCATTCGAGATGCGTCCGGGATCCATCAACGAGGTGACGACCGACCAAGCCGGGCGGTTTCCACGCGGAGGGGCGATCAACCGCCAGTCGGGCATGTCCTATGGCGAGAACCACAACCTCGCCGGGCAGATCGAAAGCCAAGCGCTGCAGCGGGTTGCCGCAGCCATCGGGCAGTTTGTCTATGCCCACGGCTATCCGACCTGGCGGCTGGTGGCGCCGCAGCCAATTTTGGCGACCCAGCAGAGGGCACTCAGCCCGCAAGCCCGCGCGGTGTTGGGGGGGAGCGAACCGGCAGATCTAACCAACGAGCCGGTTGCCCAGCTTGAGGGGCGGTTCCTCAGCCCGCCGCGATAACAGTTATTTGCCCCAAACTTCCAACAACGTGCGGCCCATGTCGCTGGGGGTCTCGGCCACGGCGATGCCGCACTCGGCAAGAATCTTCTTTTTGGCCGCCGCAGTATCCTCATGGCCGCCGACGATGGCGCCGGCATGGCCCATGCGGCGCCCGGGAGGAGCGGTGGCCCCGGCGATGAAGCCGGCAATGGGCTTTTTGCAGAACTCCTTGGCCCAGCGGGCAGCCTCGGCTTCGGCATTGCCGCCGATTTCGCCAATCATGATGATCGCTTCGGTTTCGGGATCCTCGTTGAACATTTTCAGCACGTCGAGATGGGAGGTACCGTTGATCGGATCGCCACCGATGCCCACACAGGTGCTTTGGCCGTAGCCAAGCGAGGTCACCTGCCAGACGGCCTCGTAGGTAAGCGTGCCGGACCGCGAGACGATCCCAACATTGCCGCGGCGGTGGATGTAGCCTGGAGCGATGCCAATGCGGCAGCCGCCGTGTGAGTCAACACCGCGGCCGGGGGTAACCACCCCTGGGCAGTTAGGCCCGATGAGGCGCGTCTTGCTGCCGGCGATGGCCGCCTTGACCCGCATCATGTCCATGACCGGAATCCCCTCGGTAATACAGACGACAAGATCCATGCCCGCATCGACGGCCTCAAGGATGGCGTCGGCGGCAAATGGCGGCGGGACGAAAATCGCGGAAACCGTCGCTCCGGTTTCGCGCGCGGCCTGCTCGACGGTGTCAAAAACCGGCACCCGGTCTTCGAACTTCTGGCCGCCCTTGCCCGGGGTCACGCCGGCAACCACGTGGGTGCCGTAATCCAGGCTGAGCTTGGCGTGGCGGCCGCCGAAGCTGCCGGTGATGCCTTGAATGAGTACCTTGGTGTTTTCGTCAACGAGGATGGACATGGGAAAAGTGGATCTGGAAGTTGGAAAAAATGTTAGCGCGGCGCGGATCAGGACACCTTGGCCACGGCGGCGACGATTTTTTTCGCCCCGTCGCTCAAGTCGTCGGCGGTGATGACGGCCAAGCCTGACTCCTTGATGATCTTTTTGCCAAGCTCGACGTTGGTTCCTTCCAGTCGCACGACAAGCGGAATGTCCAGGCCGGTCTCCTTCACCGCGGCAAGCACGCCTTCGGCAATGATGTCGCACTGCATGATGCCGCCAAAAATGTTCACCAAAATCCCCTCAACCTTTGGATCGGCCAGGATGATCTTGAAGGCCTCGGTGACCTGCTCGCGCGAGGCGCCACCTCCAACATCCAGAAAGTTAGCCGGGTCGCCGCCGAAATGTTTGATGATGTCCATAGTGGCCATCGCCAGGCCGGCCCCGTTGACCAGGCAGGCAATGTTGCCGTCCAGGCCGATGTAGTTGAGGTCAAACTCCGAAGCGGCCACCTCGCGTGGATCCTCCTCGTCCTTGTCGCGCATGGCGACGATTTCCGGGTGGCGGTAGAGCGCGTTGTCGTCAAAGCCAAATTTGGCATCCAGGGCTAACACCCGGCTGTCGGGCGTGGTGACCAGCGGATTGATCTCCACCATGGAGCAATCGCAGGCAAGGAAGAGCTTGTAGAGATTGCCCAACAGCTTGGCGAACTGTTTGGCGGCATCACCGGTGAAGCCGAGGCCGGCGGAAATCTTGCGCACGTTGTACCCCTGCAGGCCAAGGAGCGGATCGATGAACTCGCGGATGAGTTTCTCTGGGGTTTTCTCGGCCACCTCCTCGATGTCCATGCCCCCTTCGGTGGAGGCGACGATGACCGGACGCGAGCGGTCGCGGTCCATCAGCACGGCGAGGTAGTACTCGTGGTCGATGTCTACCGACTCGGCAATCATCACGCGGCGCACCAGGCGGCCTTCCTCACCGGTCTGCTTGGTGACTAACACCTGGCCCAACATTTGGGCGGCGATCTCGCCGGCCTTTTCGGGGCTGTCTACCAAATGGACGCCGCCCTTGAAGCCGTTCTTAAACGTCCCCTTGCCGCGTCCGCCGGCGTGCACCTGCGCTTTGACCACCAGTCCCGCACCATCCATTTCGGCGGCGGCGGCCACGGCTTCCGCGGCGGTGGCGGCGACCTTGCCACGCGGGCTTGGCACACCAAATTGATCGAAAAGCTCTTTTGCCTGGTATTCGTGAATGTTCATGGGCCGGAAGCACGCCCTCCGGCGCGATGCGGCGGACGCTACCGACCCTGCCAAAGTCGGTCAAGGAAAACGCCTTAGTGATCAAAAGCGGCAGAATTCAACATCCCTGGAGGCCGCTGCCGGGAAACAAGGGTGGCGATAGCTCGCCATTCCGCTTGCCAGTGCGGCGGCGGGTCTTAGCATTGAACGCTTCACGCCGCCCCGTTGCCCCGTTGCCCATGAACCGAATTTTTGTTGAGAAAAAGGCCGAATTTGACGCCGAAGCGCGCCACCTGTTGCAGGACCTGCGCGAGTCACTCGCGCTAGAGGGACTAAGGGGCCTGCGGATGATCCAGCGCTACGATGTGGATGGGCTTAGCGATGACGAGTTTGGCGCGGCCTGCCGACTGATTCTTTCCGAGCCGCAGGTTGATGGCGCCAGCGGCACCCTATCGCTCGGTTCTGATGAGACGGCCTTTGCCGTGGAGTTCCTGCCGGGGCAGTTCGACCAGCGGGCGGACTCCGCCGCGCAGTGCGTGCAGATTCTCACCGGGGGCGAGCGCCCCGCGGTGGCATCCGCACGCGTCATTGTCCTGCAGGGAGCTTTGAGCATTGCGGACGTTGCGCGGGTGAAAAACTACGTCATCAACGCGGTGGATTCCCACGAGGCGTCCATGAACGTCCCCGTGACCTTGCTGCCTAAGGTGACCACTCCCGCGGATGTCGCGCTGTTAGCTGGATTCCGCATCCACCGCAGCGCCGAGCTAGCAGAACTGCGCGGACACCTCGGGCTGGCGATGTCCGCGGCGGACCTCGAGTTCTGTCAGACCTACTTCCGTGACGAGGAGGGGCGCGACCCGAGCCTCACGGAAATCCGCATGTTGGACACCTACTGGTCCGACCACTGCCGCCACACGACGTTTCTAACAAAGATTGAGCATGTCACGTTCGCCGACGGGGCGGACCCGGTGCGGCGCGCATGGGAAGGTTATCTGGGGGCGCGTGAAGCGGTGTATGGAGCGGACACGGCGCGCCCGATCACGCTGATGGACATTGCCCTGATGGGGATGAAGGAGCTGCGCAAGACCGGGGAGCTTGACAACTTGGAGGTCTCCGAGGAGGTCAACGCCGCCTCGATTGTTGTTCCGGTGGAGATCACTCACAACGGGGTGAGCCGCAGCGAGGAGTGGCTGGTGATGTTCAAGAACGAGACCCACAACCACCCGACCGAGATCGAGCCATTCGGGGGGGCGGCCACCTGCCTCGGGGGTGCGATCCGCGATCCGCTCTCCGGCCGCGCCTACGTCTATCAGGCGATGCGCGTCACCGGCGCGGGCGACCCGCGCACCCCCTACGCGGCGACTCTGCCGGGCAAGCTGCCACAGAAGAAGATCTGCCAGGTGGCCGCCCACGGCTATTCATCCTACGGCAACCAGATAGGCTTGGCGACCGGCCAAGTGGCGGAGGTCTATCACCCGGGGTACGTGGCCAAGCGCATGGAGATTGGAGCGGTGGTTGCCGCGGCTCCGCGCGCGCAGGTTTTCCGCGGTGCCCCGGCAACCGGGGATGCGATTCTTCTTATTGGCGGACGCACCGGGCGCGATGGGGTCGGCGGGGCGACCGGGTCGTCAAAGGAACACACCGACACGGCGTTGGAGAATTCCGCCGAGGTCCAGAAAGGCGACGCGCCAACCGAGCGCAAGATCCAGCGCTTGTTCCGCAACCCGGAGCTCACGCGGAAGATCAAGATTTGCAACGACTTCGGTGCCGGCGGCGTGTCCGTGGCAATCGGCGAGATCGCCCAGTCCCTGGAAATCAACCTGGATGCGCTGCCGAAAAAATATGACGGCCTGGATGGCACCGAGTTGGCCATCTCCGAATCCCAAGAGCGCATGGCCGTCTGCATCGATCCGGCTGACATCGGCTACTTCATCCAACAGGCTGACCGCGAGAACCTCGAGTGCGTCCACGTGGCCGACGTGACCAACAGCGGCAGGCTGGTGATGCGCTGGCGCGGCCAGACCATTGTCAACCTGTCCCGCGCGTTTCTGGATACTAACGGAGTCCAACAAACCGCGCAAATCCATGTGGCAGCGCCTGTCGGTGCGCCCCCTGTTGCGGCGCTTGCCGAGGGTTCATCCGTGGCCGAGCACCTGCGGACTGTTCTAGCCGATTTGAACGTCGCCTCACAGAAGGGACTCGGCGAGCGCTTTGACGGCTCCATCGGTGCCGCCACCGTGCTGCATCCCTTCGGCGGAGAACATCAGCTCACCCCGCCGGATGCCATGGTGGCCAAGCTTCCGTTACTGGAAGGTGAGACCGATGTCTGCACGTTCATGGCGTGGGGGTTTGACCCCTATCTTTCGGCTTGGTCGCCCTTTCACGGTGCGGTCCATGCCGTCACCGAGTCGGTCTGCAAGGCCGTCGCGGCAGGCGCGCAGCTGGGCGACATCCGGCTAACACTCCAGGAGTATTTCCCGAAGTTAGGCAACGACCCCACCCGCTGGGGTTTGCCTTTCGCAGCATTGTTAGGTGCCTTCCACGCCCAGCACGCCCTGCGGCTAGCAGCCATCGGCGGCAAGGACTCGATGTCAGGCTCGTTCAACGAACTTGATGTGCCCCCAACGTTGGTTTCCTTTGCGGTGGCGCCGGGCAGCGCATCATTGGCGCTTTCTCCTGAATTCAAGCAGGCCGGGTCGACCATTTCGCTGGTTGAGGTTGGCCGCGACGGCGACTTGCTGCCGGATTTTGGCCGGCTCCGTGAGGTCGCCGAGCAACTCTATGAGCTCAACGGCGGCGGCCGGCTTCTCTCAGTCCACGCCCCAACCCGCGGTGGCCTGGCTGCCGAGCTGGCCAAGATGGCCTTTGGTAACAGAATTGGCTTTGCCGCAGATCACCTTGGCGCAGAGGAATTGGACTACTTCATCGAGCGCCCCGTCGCCTTTCTCGTCGAGCACCTTGGGGAACTCCCGGAGGCCCTTGGCGCGCGCGCCATTGGCAAAACCACGGCGGAGCCGCTTCTAACAATCTGCGGCGAGGCCTGCCCGCTGGCCGGGTTGTTAGGTGCGTGGAGTTCGGCGTTGGAGCCGATCTATCCGTCGCACCCGAACACCGGGGACCGGGCAGCAGGGCTGAAGATGACGGCGCGCATGCCGCTGATTTCCGACTTCAGCGAGCGCAGGGCGGTGAGGACTGGAGCGGCCGCGACGGATAAGCCGCGGGTGATCATTCCGGTGTTTCCTGGAACCAACTGCGAGTACGACACGGCGCGGGCATTCCGCAACGCGGGTGCGGAGCCGGAGATCGTGGTGTTCCGAAACCGGAGTTCAGCGCAGGTTGAGGAGTCGCTGGTGGAGCTTGCCGGTCGGATTGCAGCAGGACAGATTCTAATGGTTCCTGGTGGCTTCAGCGCTGGAGACGAGCCGGATGGCTCAGGGAAATTCATTGCCACGGTGCTGCGCAGCCCTCGGGTAGCCGAGGCGGTGATGAGCCTGCTGCGTGACCGGGACGGTCTGATCCTCGGCATTTGCAACGGATTCCAAGGCTTGATCAAAACCGGCTTGGTCCCCTACGGCGAAATCCGCGACCCCGAAAGTGATGCTCCGACGCTGACATTCAACGACATTGGCCGCCACGTCTCGTGCTACGTCCGCACCCGTGTGGTTTCCTCGCTCTCTCCATGGCTTGCCGATTGCCAGATTGGCGATATCCACCGGCTCCCCGTCTCCCACGGCGAGGGGAAATTTGTCGCCAGTGAGGCTAGTCTGTTGGAAATGGCCGCGCGCGGGCAGATCGCAACCCAGTATTTGGACGCCAACGGGATGCCGTCGATGGAGATTGAGTCCAACCCGAACGGCTCGCTTGCCGCCATCGAAGGAATCACCAGCCCCTGCGGCCGCGTGTTTGGCAAAATGGCGCACACCGAGCGGCGCGGCACCCACGTGGCGAAGAACATTCCCGGCAACAAGCACCAGCCGCTGTTCTCCGCCGGGGTGCGCTACTTCCTGTAAACCAAAGCCTGGGCACCGTCAGCCCAGCCCGCGCCGGAGGGGAATGGCGGCGGGCCGGGCCTGGGATGTTATGGCAGAAGGTCGCTGGGGGAGGTTCAATGGATGCGGCCGCGCTCGTCGTCGACGATGCTCACGTCATCCTCCTCATCAGTAAGCGGGCTGAGGTCTTCATCAATCCGCTCAAGGATGTCATCCTGGGGTCCATGGTGGCGTGAGCCAAAGTGGCGTGAGGCGACCCGGTGCCAGGCGGCACGGGCGGCCGGCTTGGCCTGGTGCCAGGTGAGGCGCGACTTGCCGCGGTGTTTTTCCTCCCAGTCGCGGCCAAGCTCCTCCTCGGCCTGCTCATAGGTGCGCCCGACATGGGTAGGATAGTTCAGGTAGCCAAGGCGGAAGGCAGGTTCGTAATCGGCAAAGTCATAGTCCTCGGAGTGGAAGGGCTCGCGGCGATACTGCTGACGCCAGTAGGCATCCTCCTCGGTGGAATTGATGCTTTCGGCGATGCCGTGACCAGCGGCCCCACCCGCGATGGCACCAATGACGCCACCGACAGCCATGCCGACCGGCCCGCCCACCGCGCCGATGGCCGCGCCTGCGGCGGCGCCGCCCAAGGCCCCAAGGCCAGTTCCGACCGCGTGGGTCCCGCTTGCCGCTTCATCCGAGTCTTCAGATTGAGCGCCCTCTTCAAGCTCAGGCTTGCGCAGCGGACGCTGGTCGCTTTCCGGCCTGGGACGCTGCGGGTCCTGTGACATGTCATCGCGTAGATTCATGCCTGCCATCCCAGCGGATCGCGTGCCGCAACAATGGATTGGCCCTTGCTTGGCCCCCTGAGTCGTTGCCGGCTCGGAGGTTACCGAATCAAGACATCGCCCGTCCGGAGGTGGTGGACGGTGGCGGTTCCGTGCAAAAAGCTCCCCAGGCGCGTCGGACTGCAATCCGCCCATGCATTGGACGGAATTTTCTGCGTTCTCATCCTGTCAAGTGCGCCCTAGGGTGGCGCTGCGCATGAGCCAACTTGATTTGCCCTGGCTGGCAACCGCTTCCAAACGCTCTCGTTACCTCGTCGGGGTGTCCGGCGGGGCGGACTCCGTGGCGTTGCTCCACCTGCTCGTCGCCCAGGGCTTCAAGCACTTGGTGGTTTGCCACCTTGACCATGGCCTGCGCGGCCGAGCTTCCAACCAGGACGCCGCCTTTGTGCTGCGCTTGGCCGAGTCCCTCGGGCTGTCGTGCGCGCTGGGGCGGGTCAAGGTCAAGGCTCTGGCCAAGGCGCGACAAAGCTCCCTTGAAGTGACCGCGCGCGAGGAACGCCACCGCTGGTTTGCCCAGGCCGCCGCCCTGCACCGTGCTCCCCGCGTCATCCTCGGCCATCACGCCGACGACCAGTGCGAAACGATCCTCTTCAACCTCTGCCGCGGCTCGGCGGGGCTTAAGGGCATGAGCGTGGAAAGCCGCCACCGCATCGAGGGGCGCGATCTCACCTTCATCCGCCCGCTGCTGCACCTGCGTCACGCGCAGCTGTTGGGCTTTCTGGCCACCCACGGTCTGGCGCACCGCGAGGACGCGTCCAACAGCGAGCCCTTCACCCCGCGCAACCGCCTGCGCCACGAGGCCATCCCGCTGCTTGCGGAAATCTGCGGCCGCGACGTCACGCCCCAGATCCTGCGCGCCGCCGCCCTGCAGGACGAGCAGGCACAGGCCATCGTGGCAAGCGCGGCAAGCGCCAGCACGCTTGACCCGCAGGGGCGCCTGCACCTGCCCAGCGTCGCGGACCTCCCCCGCGCGGTGCAGCGCCAGGTGCTCCACCAGTTTCTAACAAGCCACGGTGCCGGCGGGCTCGGCCATGCCCTGCTAGACCGGGGGCTTGAGCTACTGGGCGGGCGCGGGCCGGCGAAGTTGAACCTGCTAGACGGGCGCTTCCTGCGCCGCCGGCAGCGCCGGGCGTTTGTGGAGTAGCGGCCGAAGGCTAGCAAAATGAGCGTTTGACATCTGCCGAAGCGCGTCGAGCTTCTGGAGCTTTAACCAAACCTGATAATTATGAGAATGAGAATATTCATGCTGTTGCCGATCACCGCCGCCCTGTTGTTGAACTCCTGCAACCCGAGCACCAACACCTCCACCACGACCGAGAAGGAAAAGACCGTACTGGTGCCAGGCGAGAAGGAAACCGTTGTGGTACCGGGGCCAGCAACCCGCGAGACGGTCGTGGTGCCGGCCGCACCGGCCCCTCCGGCGGAGCGCGAGACGATCATCGTCCCGGTTCCGGTGCCGGCTCCGGATCCTGAATAATCGGGGCTGCTAGAGCGCACGCACCCTTTAAAAGCCGCCGGCGCATGCCGGCGGCTTTTTTGTTGGAGCGTGCCCGGTTGTGTTAGGCCCTACAAAACCCCCGGCGGTGGAAGTTCGCCCTTTTTTGTTGGGTCCTGCCGGGCTATCTCCAGCGGCGATGACCGTTGAACTGATTCGAGTCGCCCTTGGGCAAGTCCGCTATCCGGGTTTTTCCCGCGACATCGTATCCTTTGGCCTGGTGAAGGACATCAGCATTGAAGGCGACGCGGTGCAGGTGCGCCTGGAGGTACAGACGCGCGACGCGAAGGTGCCGGAGCAGATTTTCAAGGACTGCCATGCGGCGCTGGACGGCTTGCCGGATGTGGCCAGCGTGAAGATCGACATTGATGTGCGCGATCCGCAGAACGCGGCGGCGGCGGGAGGCGACGCGGGCGTGGGGAAATCATCAATTCCCGGAGTGAAGCGGGTCATTGCGGTCGCCTCGGGCAAGGGCGGGGTGGGCAAGTCAACCGTGGCGGCCAACCTGGCCGTGGCGCTGGCGGCCAGCGGGGCCAAGGTCGGGCTTTGCGACTGCGATCTTTACGGCCCGTCGATTGCCCACATGTTCGGCACCAGCGAGCGGCCGCTGGCCACCGAGGAGGGCGACATCATCCCGATCCAGGCCCACGGGCTGAAGATGATGTCGATGGGCTTCCTGCTTGAGGAGCGCTCGCCGGTCATCGTGCGCGGGCCGATGGCGACGCGCTACACCCAACAGTTCCTGCGCCAGGTCGCTTGGGGGGAGTTGGACTATCTGATCTTAGACATGCCTCCGGGGACCGGGGACATCCAGCTGACCATCGTGCAGACCGTGGCGGTGGACGGCGCGGTGGTGGTGACCACGCCGCAGGAGGTGGCGCTGATAGACGCGCGCAAGGCGGTGAGCATGTTTGCCAAGGTCAACGTGCGCATTCTTGGGGTGATAGAGAACATGGCCTGGTTTGAGTGCGAGCACGGGACACGCTATCCGATCTTTGGCGAGGGCGGCGGAGCGCGCGAGGCGGCCGCGATGAAGGTGCCGCTGCTCGGCCAGATCCCGCTGGACATTGAGACCCGCAAGCGCGCCGACGCGGGAACTCCCGTGGCCCTTCTCCCCGCGGCCCAACATCCGGTGTCGGGCGCCTTCCACCAGATTGCCGCGGCGCTGCGCCAAGCGGTACGGGTCGGATAGAAACAGCTGGATTCAGCTAGAAGGGCCAAAAAAAGGCCGGGCGCGAAAGAAAATCGCGTCCGGCTTAAAGAGTCAGATCAAGCTTGCCAGCTCAGCTGCAGCATCCGCCGCCGCCGCCGCTGCCACCGCAGCAGCCGCCTTCGGCGGGTGCCATGTCCTCGTCGCTTGGGACGCGTCCGAGCTCAAGGGTGGTGGAAACATAGCGACCGATCAGGCTTTGGATGGCTTGCAGTTCACGTTGGGCATCAAGGAAGTCTTTGGCGATTTCGTTGTTGAGGAGCGCCTCGCGGGACGCTTCGAAGTCGGCGATCTCCTTCGGGCTCAGTTGCATGCCGGCCTGTTGTTTTTGCTGGAGGGTTTCGCCTTGGTAATGGACGTCCTGGTATTGCTTGCGCGCGCCGTCATCTTCCAGAAAGCGCTCCACCTGCCCGAAGAGGACGAGGAACTCTGGATCATCGGCAATTGCCGCGCACAGGTCTTTGGTCTTGTTCAAGACACTTGAGGATTCAGCGATAAGGGCCATGGCGGTAGGTAAACCCGCCTTGCCGCGCTTGGCAAATGCGAAGTCGCGGGATTTCCGGCACATCTGTGGGCCGCACCGGCCTCAGTGGCCCATGAGGGTTTTGACCATATTCGGCTCCACGGTGAAGTTGAGGGTTCCCGACGGGCGTGGCAGCTGGCCTTCATCGACCTGATACTCAAAAGCTTTGATGGGCTGCACGCCTTCCACCTCGGAGAGCAGGTAGACGCGGATGGTCATGGCCTCCTTGCCGGTTGAGCCAGGCAGCGGGGTGATGGCCCACTGGATATCGTTGATGCCGTCCTTCACTCCGCCAATGATGATGTCCGCCTCGCGGTTGTTGACCACCCGGTGGCGGCTCAGCCGGTTGACCTGCACCCGGACATCGCGACCCGGCGAATAGATATAGACCTTGGCGAGGAATTTCGGCGCGGCGACCAGCGGCGGCACCGGGGGCACCACCCCGTTAGGCTGGAAATCCGCCGTTTCATCCAGATACGCGTGCTTGCCGGCGGCAATTTCCGCGCGCTCGGCGGGCAGGGCGGCGAGGCTGACAAAATCCGCCGAGTCGTACTTCCAAACGGCACCTTCCTGGATAAAGGAGACGACGAAGAGGTTGTCGGTCGGTTCGCCACCGACGGCAAAGTCCACCTTGCCGAAGTAGACGAGCTTGGCGGTGGGGCCGTTCTGACTGGCTCTCACCCGCTTCAAGCCGGTGAGCGGGGGCGGCGCGGCGGGCAGTTCAAACACCCCGGCTGGATAATTCCTACGCTCTGAAACCAGGCGGTTACGCACCTGTCCCTGACGGTGGCTCGCCGTCACCGCCTGCCAGACCGCGACGTTGCGCGTCATCAGGGCGCTGCGCCACTGGCCGTAGACGCGTTCCAAGGTATCGCCCAGCTGGCCCGTATCCGCTTGGGCAGACGCCGGGACGGCCGCGAAAACCCACAGTACCAAGCAAAATAAGCGGGCGACAACTGGTTTCATGCCGCCATTTGAGGGACAATTCCCTGCCCGGGCAACGAAATCCGCCTATCACTCTAGCGAAAAGTGCCGGTCCAACGGGAAACGGATGGACAAGACGGGTTGATGAATCGATGTTCCCGCCGCGTCTGGCTCATGATCATTTTCCTGAGCGGGCAATTTTTCCCCAATGAACTCTCTGGTCAAATCTCCTCCGATTGGGGAAGCCCGTGACCGCGAACTCCTTAAGGACGCGACCACTTACGTCTATCGTGAGACCGCCCAGGGGCCGCTCCACGTGCACCTTTTTTTCCCGGCGGGCTGGAGTCCTGATGATTCTTGCTGCAGTGTTCTTTTCTTCCACGGCGGGCTGTGGGAGACACCGATGCCGACCCAGTTTGTCCCCCACGCCCTGCATTTTGCCCACCGCGGTGCCATTGGCATCACCGTGGAAACCCGCACCTTCAACAGCCACCGGACCGGCCCGATGGAGGCGCTTGAGGACGCTAAGGCACTGATGCTATGGCTGGTGGAGAACACCACCCACCTTGGCCTCGACCCCGCGAAGATTGTTCTGGGCGGTGCCTTTGGCGGCGCGTTCCTGGCCCTCAATCTAGGCATGGCTGAAAACACCGAGGCGATCCCCCGCCCGGCCGCCTTCATCCTTTTCAGCCCGCTGGTTAACACCACCCCCAAGGGACTGGCGGCCGAGCGCTTCCCGGACCTGAAAACAGCAAAAAAGCTCAGCCCGACCGCGCTGATTCGCAAGAAATTGCCGCCCAGCATCCTGTTCCAGGGCGCGGCGGACCGGACCCTGCCGCCCGACCTGGTTGTGAGCTTCGCCAAGGTCATGCGCCGCAAGAGCAACCGCTGCGATTTGATCGACTTCCAGGGTGCCGAACACAGCTTCTTTAACTTCAACGTCAGCCAGCATCATTTTGAGCTCACGTTGAATGCCGCGGACCGCTTTCTGGTGGAGCTCGGGCTGTTGGTCCCTGATGTTGAAGCTGAGCTGGATTGATTCCTCGGCCGGGCTGAGCGTCCAAGTTGAGCGCTTCTTCCGCTAAACTAAAGGGGGCAGATGCCTCTGGCGGCACAATTCGTGCTTGGCACTGCGGGGATGCTGCCGTTTATTTCCGGCCGCTCTGCCGGGGCCAACGCGGGGTGTTTCCACCTTCCAGCCAGCCCCCGGCACCGAGTTTTTCCGTACCGTTTCCCAGCCCCCCGGCCCTTCCCACGCCCATGCACTCACCCTACCACTCCAGCAGCCCGAACGCTCCCGGATCCCTCCACTCCTTTGACGAGGAGAAAGACAACTGCGGGATGGGTGCCCTGATCAACATCCACGGCCTGCGCTCCCACGAGATTCTCGACCTTGCCCTCTGCTCGGTTTGCAACATGACCCACCGCGGCGCGGTTGACGCGGACATGAAGACCGGCGACGGCTCGGGCGTCCTCACCCAGATCCCCTACCCGCTTTTCCGCAAGGCCGCCGCCAAGCTCGGCGCCACCCTGGCCAATGACTCCGACTTGGCCGTCGGCGTGTTTTTCTTCCCCCTTGGCAATTCCGCGGTGATGGCCGAGGTCAAGGACATCGCCCGCCAGGTCGTCGCCAAGCGCGGCATCTCGCTGTTAGGCTGGCGCGAAGTCCCGGTCAATCCGGGTGAACTTGGCCGCATCGCGCAAAAATCCCAACCCCACGTCGAGCACCTCCTCATGGGCCGCCCGGCCGGCTGGGAGGATGACCACTTCGAGCGCCAGCTCTACCTGTGCCGCCGCGAAATTGAAAAACTCACCCTGCAGATCCGCGATTTCTACATCCCGTCCTTCTCCCACCGCCTGATCTCCTACAAGGCCCTGGCGATGCCATTGGCCCTGCGCGCGTTTTACTCAGACCTGCAGGACTCGGACTATCAGGTAGCCATCTCCCTCTATCATCAGCGGTTCTCAACTAACACCTTCCCTGCCTGGCCGCTGGGCCAGCCGTTCCGCATGCTCTGCCACAACGGCGAGATCAACACCGTGCGCGGCAACCGCAACTGGATGGCCTCCCGCGAGGAGTTCTTCGAGTCCGACATCTGGGGCGATGACATTGAATTGGTCAAAAACCTCATGCGCGCCGGCGAGTCGGATTCCGCGTCACTCGACCACGCGCTTGAGCTGTTAGTCCTGTCCGGCCGCTCGCTTGAGCACGCCATGAGCATGCTCGTGCCGCCCGCCTATCGCAACGACCTGGACATTTCCGACGACCTGCGCGGCTTCTATCAGTACACCCGCTCCTTCTCCGAACCGTGGGACGGCCCGGCCGGCCTTGTCTACACCGACGGCATCCGCGTCTGCGCGTCGCTTGACCGCAACGGCCTGCGCCCGTCGCGCTACAAGCTAACCGAGGACGGACTCCTCTACATCGGCTCGGAAACCGGCGCGGTGGAAATCCCCGATGCCCAAGTCATCCGCAAGGGCCGACTCGGACCAGGCCAGATCATGGCCATCGACACCTCCACGGGCGTCATCCGCTTTGACTCCGAGGTCAAGGAAGACCTCGCGCGGCAGCAGCCCTACGCCCGCTGGATTGATGAAAACCAGGTTTCCCTCAACGAGTTCGTCTCGCCCGAGGCGCACGCTCCCGACGAGGATTACGACGCGCTGCTGCTCTCGCGCCTGCAGGTGGCCCACGGCATTTCGTTAGAAGAGCTAGACATGGTTTTCCCGCCGATGATTTCCGGCGCCCAGGAGGCGGTCTTCTCCATGGGTGACGACATCCCGCTGGCCGTCCTCTCGAGCTACCCGCGCCTGCTCTTCACCTATTTCAAGCAACTCTTCGCCCAAGTCACCAACCCGCCGATCGACCCGATCCGCGAGTGGGCTGTCATGAGCCTGTCCGCGGGCCTCGGGCCGGAGCGCAACCTGCTAGGCGAGACGCCAGAGCACGCCCGGCTTGTTAGCCTAGACTCCGCGGTGCTCTTCGAACAGGAGTTAGAAAAGGTCAAGAACCTCGCCGAGCACGGGTTTCCGAGTTGCACGATTGACGCGACCTGGCCGGTGGAGGAAGGCACCGCGGGAATGCACAATGCTATCCTACGTGTGTGCAATGAGGCGGAAGCCGCGGTGGACGCCAAGGTCCACGTGCTGGTCATCTCCGACCGGGCGATGTCGGCCGACCGCGTGGCCATCCCCTCTTTGCTCATCACCGGGGCGGTCCACCACCACCTCAACCGGGTGCGCAAGCGCATGCGCGCCTCGCTCGTGGTGGAAACCGGCGAAGTCCGCGACACCCATCAGCTTGCCTGTTTGTTTGGCTGCGGCGCCACCGCTGTTTGCCCATACCTCGGCTACGCCACCGTGCGCCAGGTCATCGCCACGGACAACCGCGGCAAGCTGGGTGAGATCACCCTGGCCAAGGGCATGTCCAACTACCGCAAGGCGCTCGAGAAGGGCCTGCTCAAGATCATGTCCAAGATGGGCATCAGCGTGCTCAATTCCTATCAGGGTGCGCAGGTCTTTGAGGCCATCGGCATCGGCAAGGAAGTCATCAGCGAGTGCTTTACCGGCATCAAGTCCAAGATCGGCGGCATCGGCTTTGCCGAAATCGCCGAGGAATCCCTCATCCGCCACCGCGCCGCATGGGACACCAAGGTGCCCGCGGGCGAGGCCCTTAACCTCGGCGACCCGGGGTATTTTCGATACCGCAAGGCGGGTGAGCGCCACGCTCTAACCACCGACGTGATCAAAAACTTCCACACCTTCGTCAAGTCCGGCAAGGCCGAGGATTACGACGATTACGTCCAGGCGTCGCTGGAAACCACCCCGGTGGCGATCAAGGACCTGCTAGGTTTTGTTCCCGCTGCCACCGGCCCGATCCCGCTTGACCAGGTCGAGCCGATCGAGGCGATCCGCCGGCGCTTCACCACGGCGGCCATGTCGCTGGGCGCGCTTTCCCCGGAAGCCCACGAAACCCTCGCCATCGCCATGAACCGCATCGGCGGCAAGAGCGACTCGGGCGAGGGCGGCGAAGACTCCAACCGTTACAAGCCCTACCCTAACGGCGACCTTGCGCTTTCGCGCATCAAGCAGGTCGCCTCGGGGCGCTTTGGTGTAAGCGCGCACTATCTGGTCAACTGTGACGAGATTGAGATCAAGATGGCGCAGGGAGCCAAGCCCGGCGAGGGCGGCCAGTTGCCCGGCAAGAAGGTCAACGCGCTCATTGCGCGCTTGCGCCACACCCAACCGGGCGTGCAGCTCATTTCCCCGCCGCCGCACCACGACATCTACAGCATCGAGGACCTTGCCCAGCTCATCCACGACCTGAAAGAGATCAACCCGCGCGCGCGGGTGACGGTGAAGCTGGTGGCGGAAGCCGGCGTGGGCACCGTGGCCGCCGGCGTCGCCAAGGCCAGCGCCGACACGATTTTGATCTCCGGCCATGACGGCGGCACCGGCGCCTCGCCGCTGACGTCCACCAAGCATGCTGGCGGGCCGTGGGAACTGGGCCTCGCCGAGGCGCAGCAGACGCTCCTGCTCAACAACCTGCGCAACCGCGTCATCCTCCGCACCGACGGCGGCCTGCGCACCGGCCGCGACATCCTGATTGCCGCCGCCCTGGGCGCCGAGGAGTTCAACTTCGGCACCATCGCCATGATCGCCATGGGCTGCGTCTATGTGCGCAAGTGCCACCTCAACAACTGCCCGGTCGGCATCGCCACCACCGATCCGAAATTCCGCGCCAAGTTCAAGGGCACTCCGGAAATGGTCATCAACTTCTTCAACGGCGTCGCCGAGGAAGCCCGCCAGATCATGGCCTCCCTCGGGGTGGCCAAGCTCGACGACCTCATCGGCCGGCCTCAGTTTCTCCAACAGCGCCACATCCCCGAGCATCCCAAGGCTAACACCCTGGACCTCGCCCCGGTTCTCTTCGATGTCGTCCCGGAAGTCTCCCGCAGCTACGAGATCCCCGTGGCCAACATTTCGCGCATCTGCACCGCCCACCGCAACGACGGCGTGGAGAAGCCCGCACTCGACATCAAGGTGCTGGAGGAGCTGCGCGCCGCCATCGGCAGCGAGGATCTCTCCGTTCTGATGGACCGGCCGCCGGTCACCCTGGAGTACAAGGTGGTCAACACCGACCGCAACATCGGCACGCGCCTCTCGGGCCGCATCGCGGAAATCTTCGGCGACAAGGGGCTGCCAGAGGGCAGCGTGACGCTGAGCCTAACAGGCAGTGCGGGCCAGTCGCTCGGCACCTTCCTGTGCAGCGGGATCCGTCTCAAGCTGGTGGGCGAGGCGAACGATTACGTGGGCAAGGGGATGGCGGCGGGGGAGATTGTGATTCATCCGCCGAGCGATGCGCGTTTTGAGTTCGCCAGCAACTCCATCGTGGGCAACACCTGCCTCTATGGTGCCACGGGCGGGCGATTGTTCATCAACGGCCGCGCAGGCGAGCGCTTCGGCGTGCGCAACTCCGGAGCCACCACGGTGGTCGAAGGGGTAGGCGACCATGGATGCGAGTACATGACCAACGGCACGGTAGTCATCCTCGGCAAGACGGGCAAAAACTTCGGCGCGGGCATGTCCGGCGGATCCGCCTTTGTCTACGACGTCGACGGCCGCTTCTTCAGCCGGGTGAACTCCGAGATGGTCGTCGCCCTGCCGGTCAAGCGCGCCAGCGACATCGCCGAGGCCCGCAGTCTCATCGAGCAGCACCTGCAGCTCACCGGCAGCCCGCGCGCCAAGGAACTCCTAGAGCGCTGGCAGGAAACCACCGGCAAGCTCGTCCGCGTCATCCCCAAGGAGCGCGCAGAGCTTGAGGCCGCCGAGGCCCAACACGAAGCCGCCTCATTCCCGCCCGCCAGCAAATAGAATTTTTTCTAGCAGCCCGTCGGACTTGTAGCGAGTGCGATAATGTTGGACTTCCCTGTCTTCACATGACGGGGGCCGGGGCTGCCAAAAAAAGGGCAAGTCGTGCGGCACCGGTCTCCACGAGCGCGCGGGACACGCTGCCGGCGGCGGGGCTGACGGCGGCCAGGCCGGGCTGGAGCTGTTGCTTGTCGTTGGGAGCGTCAGTGAGGTGCGCGCCGACGATGAGCATGGTGCTGACATCG
>Ga0136639_10000019_pt1 | contig 50918 bp, 43 predicted proteins | sample AntDrymUQ8592106_2_FD_113739 | JGI IMG/M metagenome (GOLD analysis project Ga0136639, IMG submission 113739) | Polar desert sand microbial communities from Dry Valleys, Antarctica - metaG UQ859 (21.06) | ecosystem: Environmental > Terrestrial > Soil > Desert | place: Antarctica: Dry Valley...
AGACTCGCTGGGCTGAAAAAGCTGGTGGAAATCGCCGCCTTCGCCCCCCATCCCCCCCACGTCCAGGCTCAGAAACGAAAGCGTATGTCATTGGCGCAAAGGCTTATGGAGATATTAGATTGATGCGAATGGCATCCGACCGAACTGACCGTGGTGCCGCATGAGGGGCGGCTAAACGGGCTGCAGTTTGGCGCCCCGCTCGAGACGGCCCGATTTTTGGGCCGGCCATCGCGGGTGCGCTGGCTCCCTGACGGGTATTTGGAAATGCTCTATGCAGGGGCGGGCTTGGAGATCGGTTTCAAGGCCGGAAAATTTGAAAACATGGTAATCATGATGGATCGCCATGTGGCGGAGCCGGATGTCCCGTTCGAGTTCGCTCGGGTCAACGTGCGCCTGGCTAACGGGTTAACCTGCGCGCTATCCCGCGAGTCTAATCGTGAGATCATAGACAATTATTTCGGGCGGGCGGCGCGGATGGATGTGGAGGTGGATGAGACCATTCTTTTCTATGATCTTCCGGGGGTCGCGATGGAGTTCGAGATGCATCCGAGGACCGCCACGCTCACGCGCATGAACCTTTTTCCTTCCGCCGAGGAGTCATGATTGCCTATCGCGATGACAAGCTCGCTCCGACGCTGGTGGTTGCGCTTGTCGGTGGCGCCACCATCGCGGCGATGATCTGGATGCTGGGCGCGGCGGTCTTGTCGCGCTGGTTTTTCTATCTGAGCATGGCGTTTCTGAGCTTCAGCGGTCTCTGCCTAGCCACGGGCAAGTCCCGGCCGTGGCACCGCTGGGTGTGGCGGGCTTGCCAGTGGTGGAGCTGCCTTTGGGCGCCTCTCTGGTGCTGTTTGTTTGCGCGCCGCCCTTTTCAACAGCGATTGTCGCCTGGCTGTTTGCCCCCATCGCCATGAGTGGAGGGTTCAATCCCTTTCTCGCAGCCTTTATCCACCTCTTCATCCTCGCTGCCGTCACCGATATCCTCAAGCGCCCGCCACCGCCTCCGTCCGGGAGAGCCTAGGGACACCGAGCTCGCGCCAGTTTGGCGAGGGACTGGAGGGTGTTGAGACGGCGGCAACATTGGACTTGAGGGGGCGGATGGTTAGATGAATGTATGTGTATGCGAATCGCGATCACCGGAGGCACGGGTTTCATCGGCAGTCATTTGACCGCGCGCTTGATCCGCGGCGGGCATGAGCCGATCCTCATTGCCAGACATAACCGGGCGTCACTTGCGGCTGGGGCCGCCGTGGCCGGTGCCACCATGCACGCCATCGGGCTGGAGGACCGGGCTGCTCTCACTCAAGCGTTTGCCGGCTGCGAGGCGGTCGTCCACTGCGCCGGGATCAACCGTGAAATCGGCACCCAGACCTATCAGCGCATCCACGTCGAAGGCACCCGCAACGTCGTCGAGGCCGCCCGTGCCGCGGGGGTGGCGCGCATTGCCCTAACAAGCTTTCTGCGCGCCCGGCCTAACTGCGGCAGCGGCTATCACCATTCCAAATGGGAGGCGGAGGAGGTCGTGCGCCAGTCCGGACTAAGCTTCACCGTGCTCAAGCCCGGGGTGACTACCTTGTTGATCACCTTGCGCGGGCCTTGCTCACCTTTCCAGTCTTCGGGTTGGTCGGCTTCGGCGTCCCGAGAGTGCGGCCTACGGCGGTTGACGATGTCGCGCGGGTTCTGGAGGCGGCCATGGTTGACCCCAGGCTAGAAAACAAAACCTTCGCCATCCTAGGACCCGAGGAGATGACCTTTGCCGAGGCTGTCAGCCGCGTTGCCACCGTGATAGACAGGCGCCCGCTAATGCTGCGTCTGCCTGTTAGTTTCCACTATCTCCTCGCATGGGTTGCCGAGAAGATCATGACCACCCCACTGACCTCCACCGCGCAGGTCCAAATGCTGGCGGAAGGAATCGTCGAGCCGCTGCCATTTGCCGAGGATCTCCCCACGGACCTGCTTCCGCGGGCTTCCTTCTCCGCCTCCTCGATCAAGGCCGCCCTGCCGCATCTTGAACGCTTTGGCTGTCAGGACCTCTTGTGCGCCCGCCGGTGACAGGCTCCCGCTTAGGGCCGCGGGAGCTGGCCCAATTCTCTCCGCGCTCGGAATTAACTGTCAGTTCGCAAGGTGGAGGCCTAGTTCTTTGGCTGCAGATAGAAGGCGATGCGCCACGAGTGGTAGGCAATCATGTCGATCCAACGGATTGTATCTAGCAGCTTGATGGACTCGCGGGCGCGGAGGCCTGCGGCGGCGGGGGATTCTAGCAGCTTGAGGCGCTCCGCCTTGCGCCATGCGGCCAGCGCGGTGGACGTGCGCTCGAAGTACTCCGGGGCGGCCGGGTCCAGGTCCATGCCTGCGGCATTGGTGAGGAACCTCCGGGCCGCGGCCAGCGAGCGGCGGCAATCGGCGGCCGCCTCGCCAAGCGTCTCTGTTTGAACCGGCAAGTGCTGCTGGGTGGCGCAGGGGAGCAGTTGGGTGAGGTGGTCGATGGCGTGGAAGGAGTCCCGGCGCAGGTGGGTTCCGGGCACTTCGTATTCGATTTGTGGGATTCGGCTGATGAATTCGGAAACCTCGCGCATCGCAGTGTTGATTTGCAAAGCGCTCTCTTCCGTGTGCCGGTCCGGCGCGTGGTCCACCAAGCGCTCTTCCAACAGCTCAAACAACAGGACCGCGGATTCCCGCAGGCAGCCGCGCACCGCCTCCATCGCCACGGCAGGGATTTTCAACACGCTCGGATCAAGGTGGCGGGTGAGCCGCGGGCCTTTCTCGGGAAGCATCCGCTCGATCATCCGGCTGAAGGGCCTTATGAACGGCAAAAATATCAGCACCCCGATGGCAATGAACGATGTGTGGAAGGCCGCCAGACTCACCGCACCACGGTCGAGTCCGAGGTTCTGCTGGGCCCACGTCAGCCCTAGCAGAAACCACGGCAGCAGCAGCACCGCCACCAATCCGGTAAACAGGTTGAATAACACGTGCGCCAGTGCCGTGCGCTTGGCTCCAACACTTGCTCCAATTGCCGCCATGCCCGCTGAAACCGTCGTGCCGATCGCCGCTCCAATGACCAGCGGCGCTGCCTGTTCGAAACCAATTGCACCGCTGTGCAGTGCGGTGAGCGTGGTTGCCACTGCCGCGCTGGATGACTGCATCAAAATCGTAAGCACGATCCCGATGCCCATCATGATCAGGTGGCCCGAGAGTCCTCCTGTTGGCAAAACCGAGAGATCAACCTTTTCTGTTAGTCCGGCCATGCCCTTCTGCAGCAGGTCGATGCCGACAAAAATCAGGCCAAAGCCCGCGACCGCCAGGCCAAGCGAGGCAAGTCGCCCGCGTGCCAATAAGCGGACAAATGTGGCGCAGCCGATGAGCGGCAGGGCAATGTTGACGATGCTGAATTTCAACCCGAACAGAGACACGAGCCATGCCGTGCTGGTGGTGCCCAGACTCGCACCCATCACCAGACCCACCGCCTGATTGAAGCCTAGCAGGCCTGCGCTCACAAAACCGATGGTCGTCAGGGTCGTTGCGCTGGATGACTGCACCAGGGCGGTGACCAGCGCGCCGGTAGCAAAGGCGTGGCGCGGCTTGGCGGTGAAGCGCAGCAGCGCGCGGCGCAGCGAGTCGCCAGCGAAGGACTTCAGCCCATCACTGAGCAGCATCATGCCCAACAGAAACAAGCCGACGCCGCCTATCAGGGAAACAACCACCGCGGAACTTTGCGCCGGTCGGCTGAAAACGGCAAGTGCTTAGCCGCCGAGGCCGGCCTGCGCCATTGACCTGGCGCGCACCTTTTCCAACAATGGCGGTATGTTGCGACCTTTGTTCTTCCTCTGTGCCGCCATCCTCGTTGCGGGATCCGCCAGCGGCGCGGCCAAGAAGCCCAACATTCTGATCATCCTCACCGATGACCAAGGCTACGGCGACGTCGGCTGCTATGGCGCAAAGGACCTTCTGACGCCCAACCTCGACAGGCTCATCGGCGAGGGGATGCGCTTTGACTTCTTCCGCGCGAACTCCCCGGTTTGCTCCCCGACCCGCGCGGCCCTGCTATCCGGCAAGTACCCCGACCGCGTCGGCGTGCCGGGCGTCATCCGCACCGACCCGAAGAACTCCTGGGGCTTTCTGGCACCTTCCGCCGTGCTTCTGCCCAAGGCCCTCAAGGACGCCGGCTACCACTCGGCGCTCGTCGGCAAGTGGCACCTCGGGCTAACCCGACCTAACACCCCAAACGCCCGCGGCTTTGACTTCTTCCACGGCTTCCTTGGCGACATGATGGACGACTACATGACCCACCAGCGCAAGGGTGCCAACCTCATGTATCTGAACACGGAGTTGATAGAGCCGGTTGGACACGCAACGGATATCTTCTCCGCCTGGGCCTGCGATTACCTGCGCGGCCGGGCCAAGGAGGACGGGCCATTTTTCCTCTATCTTGCATACAACGCGCCGCACGACCCGGTCCAACCGCCCGCCGAATGGCTAGCCAAGGTCAAACAACGCCAGCCTGAGCTCCCGGAGAAGCGCGCCAAGCTCGCCGCTCTCATCGAGCACCTCGACGACGGCATCGGCCGCGTGTTAGCCGCGCTCAAAGAATCCGGCCTGGAGAACGACACGATGGTATTCTTCATGAGCGACAACGGCGGATCCCTGCCGCACGGTGCCTTCAACGGCGACACCCGTGATGGCAAGGGCAGCATGTTCGAGGGCGGACTTCGCGTCCCATGCGCGGTGCGCTGGCCCGGGAAGATTGCCGCCGGTTCGCGCACCGACGCCGCGGCCACCAGCATGGACGTGTTTGCCACCGCCCTTGAGGCCGCCGGCCTCCCGGCTCCTGACGACATCGACGCAATCAGCCTGCTGCCGCTCCTTACCGGAAAAGCCGGCCAGCTCGCCGAGCGCGACCTCTATTTTGTCCGCCGCGAGGGGGGCGGCTTCAAGGGCCAGACGACCCAGGCGATCATCCGCGGCCCGTGGAAGGTCCTGCAGAACACTCCATCAGGCCCTCTGGAGCTCTACAACCTTGACGCTGACAAGTTGGAGACCACCCTATCCAACAAAACGGCCGTCCCCCAGCTCGATGGCCTTGGCTCGGCTCTCCAGCAACAGATTAAGCGCGGCACCGAGGTGCCATGGCACGAGTAGCGCGCTTAGGCCCGCGCATCGCCGCTTGGCTCGGCGGCAACCAGCTCCCTCAGCGCGGGATGGCCCTCCAGCAAAGGATCCGCGCTGATGAGCGCATCCGCGAGCCCGCGCGCCTCACGGATGAGCTGCGGGTCTGTTAGAAATTCCGCATAGCGCGCGTCTACCAGTCCGCTCTGCGCCGTGCCTAACACGTCCCCCGGCCCGCGCAGGCGCAGGTCCTCTTCGGCGATGCGGAAGCCGTCGGTGGACTGCTCAAGTACGCGCAGCTTCTCAAGTCCCTCGGGGCTTTTTCCGTCCGTCAGCAGGATGCAGTAACTCTTGTGGGCTCCGCGGCCGATCCGGCCACGAAGTTGGTGGAGCTGCGCCAGCCCGAAGCGCTCCGCGTGGTGGATGATCATCAGGTTGGCGTTAGGCACGTCAACACCCACCTCAATGACCGTCGTGGCTACTAACACATGAATCTCGCCCGCGCGGAACCGCGTCATCACCCCTTCTTTCTCATCCGCGGACAGCTTCCCGTGCAGCAGCCCGACCTCGTGGCGCGGCAGGCGCTTGGCCCAGCGCGCATGCTCGGCGGTCGCCGCCGCCGCCTTCACCGACTCGCTCTCCTCCACCAGCGGATAGACGAGGTACGCCTGCCGCCCCGCGTTGAGCTGTTCCTTCACGAAGGCCGTCACGTCCGAAACCTTCGCTCCACTCCGGATTCCGGTCACAATCTTGCCGCGGCCCGCGGGCAGCTCGTCTAGTAGTGAGACGTCCAGATCGCCGTACAGCATCATTGTCAGGGTGCGCGGGATCGGCGTGGCGGTCATGACCAGGACGTCGGGCGTGACTCCTTGGCGGATCAGGCCGGCGCGCTGGGCGACGCCGAATTTGTGCTGCTCATCGATGACAACAAGGCCAAGGTCATTGAAATCGCCCGTGTCGAACAACAGCGCATGGGTGCCGATGAGGATCTGCGGCTCGCCCGCCAGCTCAAGGCCGTTAGCCTCCCGGCGGGTGCTGGTCCGCAGCGCGATGCGCACCCCCAGCGGCTCGAGCCACTTCCTGAATGTTAGAAAGTGCTGCTCCGCGAGAATCTGGGTTGGCGCCATCAGCGCGGCCTGGCAGCCGGAGTCCACGGCTAACAGCATCGCGCACAGCGCCACAAACGTCTTGCCGGATCCGACGTCACCCTGCAGCAGGCGGTGCATCGGCCGCTGGCTGCGCATGTCCTGGATGATCTCGCGGATCGAGCGCTTCTGCGCACCGGTTAGGTCAAACGGCAAGTTTTGATAGAATGCCTTGAGCAGGGTTGTGCGGCGGCCGAGCACGCGGCCGCGCTGTTCGGCGTGGCGCTGGCGCCGCCAGGCAACCCGCAGCTGGATGGCGAAGAAGGCCTCCAGGGCAAAACGCCGGCGCGCGGCGTCAGCTTGCTCAAGCGATTCAGGGAAATGCAGTTCGCCGAATGCCTCGGCGCGTGGATAGCTCGGATCCACGTCATAGACTGGCGCCAAACTTGCCGGGTCAACCCGCGCTAACAAGGTGTGGAGGATTTCCCGCAGGCGCCGCGGTGACACGCCGCCAAGTGACCGGTAGATCGGCACTATCCGCTCCAGATGGATCGAGTCGCCCGGTTGGTCGCGGACGACCTCAAACTCCGGATGATCAATGATCAGGCGCCCGTTGTACTCCTTTGGCTTGCCGTACAGGACGACCTCCTGGCCAGCCGCCAAGGCCTTGGAGACAAAAGGCATGTTAAACCACCGACAGGTGATCTTGCCGGACGAGAACACCCCGCCGCCGGCATCCTGGATGATCGCCTCATAAAACCCGCGCCCGCCACCAAGCCTCCGTTGGACGCTGTCCACCACCGTGCCGCGCAAGCACACCGCCGTCCCTCCGGCCAGCACCGGAAAAGCATCAAAGCGCCGCCGGTCCTCATAACGCCTCGGCGGTAGATCTAACAAGCCGGCCGCCCTCAGCACCCCCGCGGCCTCCAGCCCTGCCGCCTCCTTGGGGGTGACCCCTGGGATGTTAGCCACGCCAGCCTCGGCCGGCAGAAAGTCCGGAGCAGGCATCGGTTGTTAGCTCGGATTGCCTGCCGCGCGCACATCTTGAATGATGATCTGCAGCGTCGTCCTGCCGCGGAACGTGTTGCGGTCGATCGTAAAAGCGACGTCCCACGGCGGTTCAGGCAGCGTCCGCTCCCCACCGCCAAAAAAGATCGCGTCGCGCTCGGCGTACCCTTGGCGCAGGAAGAAGCGCAGGTGATTGTTTTTGAGCCGTTGCGGCGCGTCGCTCAGATAGACTTGGCGGCTCATGAAGATAGGCTGCGGGTTGCTGCTGCCAAACGGTTGGAGCAAGTCATAGCTGTCGAGGAACTCCAGCGAGAGGTCCTCGAAGTCCACCTCGGCATCCACGTAGAGCCGTGGCAGGCGCTGCTCGGAGTCGCTGGCATCCCGCACATAATCACCGAAGGACTTGCGGAACTCGACAATGCTTGCCTCATCGATGCTCAATCCCGCCGCCATGTCGTGGCCGCCACCGGCTAACAGATGGGCGCTGCACGCCTGGATCGCCTGGACTAACGAAACCCCCTCGATGCTGCGCCCACTGCCCTTGCCCACACCGTTGGCATCGATGGCGATGACAAAGGTCGGCTTGTGGAACTGCCGCATCAGCCGCGATGCGACGATGCCAACAACCCCGGGATGCCATGAGCGCGAGCCGAGCACGATGACCGGATCCTTGCCCGGATCGAAATCCCGCCCGAGCATCTCGAGTGCCTCGGCACGCATCTGGTGCTCGTGGCGCTGCCGCTCGCGGTTGTAGCCATCTAATTTTTCCGCCAGCCGTGCGGCGTGGGCGCCGTCATCGGTAAGGAGCATCTCCAGCGCGTCCTCGGGGACGTCCATTCGGCCCGCCGCATTGAGCCGCGGACCGATCCGGAATCCAACATCCATGCTTGTGGCCAAGCCATTCATGCCGGTGACCTTCTGCAGCGCCCAGAGGCCTGCGTTGAGGGTCTTTGGCAGCCGCCGAAGGCCGTGGCAGACGAGAATCCGGTTTTCCCCGATCAGGGGGACGATGTCGGCAATGGTCGCCACAGCAACCAGGTCAATGACATCGCGCAAATCGAAGTTTGCCAGCGGGCGGGTCTTGAGCAACGCGTGGGCCAGCTTGAAGACCACTCCGGCGGCACACAGATAGGTCAGATGGTTAGAGCACTTCGGGTTCACCACCGCGACGCAGTTGGGCAGCCCATGGGGCCCGGGTTCGTGATGGTCGACAATCACCACCTCGACGCCCTGGGCGCTGAGGCTGGCGATTTCCTCCACCGCCGAGGTGCCGCAGTCGACGGTGATCATCAGGTCGGGGCGCTCGCCCTCGCGCATGCAGCGCTCAAGGGCAACCCGGCTGAGGCTGTAGCCCTCGCTGCTACGCTTGGGAATGAACAGCCGCGGCTCCGCCCCGTAGGCCAGCAACACCCTGCGCATCAGCGCTATGGAGGTGACTCCATCGACGTCATAATCCCCGTAAATGCAGATCTTCTCACCCGCGTCGATGGCTCGGAAGATCCGCGCGACCGCCAAATCCATGTCCGGCAGCAGAAATGGATCACTAAGATCCTTGAGCCGTGGACGCAGAAAGGTTTCCAAATCCCCATCCGAGAGCAGTCCGCGCTGGCGCAACAGATGCTCGAGAATTGGCGGGAATCCTGCCCCCGCCGCCTCCGCGGCCAGGCCGGCGGTCGGCGGTAGGCGCGGAATCCATTTGGCAGGAACGACTTTCATTGGTTGTGGCCTACAGGCTAGCGGGCCGTCGCGGCGCACTCAAGGCTGCTAGTGCAGAAAGTGCCGCTCTCCCGTTTCTCGCCCCTGTTAGGGGTCTTTCTACCGCCGCCCCGCGTCTGCCAGACGCGCCCGCTAACAGCTAGCCCGCGTGGGCCGCGCGTGTTAGCAGCAGGGTTTGACCTGGATCATGCGGCAGACAGAGCCGGTCGATTAGTTTTTCCCACAAGTGGTGGCCCTTGAGGATTTCCACTTCGATGCGCAGGAAGAACACCGGAACATCCAGCTCCGCCGGCCGGGGAAAACGCACGGCATCCTTCTCGGTTGTTAGAATGAGCTGCATGTCGCGCTCGACGCAGCGGCGCATGAAGTCATTGATGTCGCGCTTGCTGAAGGTGTGGTGGTCGGAGAAGCGGCGCCGGATCTCCACCCGGGCACCGAGCTCGGTGAGCTTGTTTTCAAAGCTTTCCGGCACGGCGATGCCGCTGATGGCCGCCACCCACTTGTCGCGCAGGAACTCCAGCGGCTGGCGCTCACCGGTGAAAACATTCTCCAAGTGCTTCGGCCCGTGAGTGCACTCGATGATGTCGGCCACCTTGTTGTAGCGGCGCAAGCGCTTGACCAGCGCGTCCTGCGGGCTGCCGTCGCACTTGGTGATGAAGATGTAACTGGCGCGGCAGAGGTTCTTGGCCGGCTCGCGCAGGGTGCCGCGGGGCAGCAGCGCCCCGGTGCCGAAGGGCGAGCTGGAATCGATTAGAACGATGTCCGTGCCGTGGGCCAGCTTGAGGTACTGCAGTCCGTCGTCGAGTAACAGGAAGTCCGCCTGCAGCTCGCGCACCGCAAAGCGCCCGCCCTTGATGCGGTCCTTGTCCACCACGACGCTAACCCCTTTGAGATTCTTTGCCAGCATGAAGGGCTCGTCGCCCGCGTTGCGCACCGGCAGAAGCAGACGCTCGCCGTCGCTAACCACCCGGGGCATTTCCTCGGCGGGGACCGCTCCTCCTTTGCCACTGAGCCAGACCTGCGGCTCCTCAAGCTTGCGGCTCTTGTAGCCGCGGCTGAGGATCGCCACGCGCCGGCCACGGTCGCGCAACGTGCGGGCAAACAGTTCTACCACGGGCGTCTTGCCGGTCCCTCCGACTGTTAGGTTGCCGATGCTGATGACGCGGATGCCCAGATGCGCTTGGGGTTTCCAGCCGTCGCGGAAAAGCTTGAGTCGCAGGGCCACGGCGAGGCGGAAGAAGCCCGACAGGCCGAGCATGAGCATGCGCATCAGCGCGGCGCGCAACCCGCGTGCGCGACCGAAGATGACGTCCGCGCCCCAGCGCTCGAGTTCCTCAAGGAGTTCCTTCACTGCCCAGACACAAGCGCGCCGCGGCCAAAGACACAAGGCTGGGAATCTTGCCCGCTGGCCACTTTGGAATTTCGTTCCGCCCGGATCGCCCTAGGCTGCGCCCATGACACGACCCGACGGCCGCCAGGCTGACCAGCTCCGCGAGATCTCCTTCCTTCCTAACATCGCCCCGCATGCCAGCGGCTCGGTCCTGGTCTGCTTTGGCAACACCCGGGTGATCTGCTCGGCAACCATTGAGGAGGATGTGCCGCGTTGGATGAAGGCCCAAAAGGTTAGCGGCGGCTGGCTAACGGCCGAGTACAGCATGCTCCCCTACGCCACCCTCACGCGCAAACAGCGCGACATCTCGCGCGGCCAGTTGGACGGCAGGTCCTCCGAGATCCAGCGGCTCATCGGCCGCGCGCTGCGCTCCGTCCTCGATCTCAAGAAGATCGGCCCGCGGACCATTTGGGTCGACTGCGATGTGCTCCAAGCCGACGGTGGAACCCGCACCGCTTCGATCACAGGCGGCTGTGTGGCGCTTGCCATCGCCCTCAACAAGCTCATGGCGGCGGGCAAGCTGCGGGATTTCCCACTTGGCCAGCTGGTAGCCGCGGTCTCTGCCGGCGTGCATGACGGCGTGCCGATTCTTGACCTGAACTATCCCGAGGATCGCGATGCCACCGTGGACTTCAACGTGGTGATGACCGAGTCGCTGGCCTTCGTCGAAGTCCAAGGCAGCGGCGAGGAGGCCGTGTTCAGCGCCGAACAGATGGCCTCGATGTTAGAGCTGTCGAAAAAGGGCATCGCCGAGCTGATTCTCAAACAGAAGGCTGCCATCCTCGCCGCCGACAAGGCCGGTCCCGCCAACCTGGCGTCGCTGACCAGGATGTTTGGTTAGAATCAGCCTTGCCCGGGCCCGGGCCATAGGCGCGCCGCCCGATTTCCCAGCAGCCCCGAGGAGCCTACCCGGCAGCGTCCGCCAGATTGCGGATGGCAGCAAGGTAGGCTGTGATTGGCGGGTCACTGCTGGCGGGGCGTTGGCGCGGGGCCTTCCGGCACCCGGCTGACAAGCGCACGCCGGTCGTGCCCATCGTCCCGCTTGCCTTCGGCCCATCCAAACCGCCCGTTGTTGCGACCAGTCTCAAAATCGCGGCAGCGGGGGGGCTCGACACGAAATCGTGCAAAAGCCGCCGGACTCGGGGGGGGGCGCGCGGGCGGGGAAGGGGGGCGATTAAATGTTAGAAAATTGGTCGGCAAAGTTGCCGCGGCATTGATAGGGTGGTGTGCTATCATTTGCGCCAACGGAAGAGTTCCCCTATGAAAACTGTTATATTGTTATTGGGTCTGATGATTGGCTCGCTGAGTGCGGTGCCTAGGTTGTTTGTTTCGACGCCTGAGTTGCAGCCCGAGAGTGAGGTGGAGATTATTTTTGACGAGGCGATGGTTGAGGCCGCCTCGGTAGGCATGGAGATGGCTGCGGGGCTTATCGGGGTGAAGCCCGAGCTTGAGGGGGTGCTGCGCTGGAAGGCACAAAACGTGGTGAGCTTCGAACTCAAGGGGCTGCCGGTGATGGGCAGCGAGTATGCCTTTACTCTGCGCCGGAAGATGATCGATGCGACCGGCAAGGTGGTGGATGCCGGCCTCATCGGAAAGGTTCAGGGCGAGCCGTTCAAGCTTGAGGCGTCCACCATTCTGGCACGCTGGAAAGACCAGTACAGCCCGCGCACGGGGCGTCACTATTTGAGGTTCAACGATGACGTTCAGGCCGCCGCGGTTGCCGAATATCTCTACTACGAGAACGAGGCGAAGCAGAAAGTCGCCGCGGCCACCCGCCCGGCCACGGTGGGCGATCTGGATCATGCCGGCCAAATCAACAAGCCTTGGCGCGAGCGCGCGCTGGCCGCCGCCGTGAGGGAGCCCGCCAGGCCCGCCAAGGATCCCGCTCCGGCGCCAGAAACCACCATCGCCAATGCGATCATCGTCACTCCGTTAGTTCCGCTGCCGCCAGCCAAGGGATGGCGTCTGGTGGTGAATTCCGGCCTGCCTAACAGCACAGGGGCGGCCAAGCTCGCCGAGGATGGCATGGACTTCATCGGCACCATCGAGCCCTTTGCCGTGGAAGAAGCCGGAGCAGACACAACGGTCAACGAGCCGCGGCACATTGAGGTGCGGTTTAATAACAAGCTGCCTGAGGCCATGGCCTCCGAGGAGATTGCCAAGTTTGTCACCCTCACTCCTGAGCCGGACAAGCTAAGCTTCGTGGCGCAAGGGAATTCACTGCGCATCGAGGGTGATTTCTCCAGCGAGCCAGACTGGACCGTGGAGCTGCGCCCGGGGCTGCTTTCCTTTGACGGCCTGCCGCTGGTCACCGGAACCACCCACAAGCTGAAATTCAAGCGCCTAAGCCCGGAGCTCGCGCTGCCAAGCCAGGACGAGGCTCAGTTCGCCAATGGCGGACTCAACTACAAGATAGAGACGGTCAACATGGCTTCCCTGCGCATCCGGATCAAACAGGTAGAAGGCAACGCCGTCGTGCGCACCGTGCAAGGGTACCGCCACTATACCGGCGCCGGACCTAACAACAAAGAGATCAAGCAGGTCAGCCTGATTCCCTATGAGCTCATCAACGGTGAACAGGTGGCCGACTTGGAGATCCTCCTGAACAATCCGCTGGATTCTTCGATGGTGACGGATTTGAACTGGGGCAAAATTCTCGGTGCCGATGCTCGCTTTGCGACCCTATTCATTGAGGTGACCGGAACGCCCAAACCAGGGCTTAAAGATAATGATGCGCAGGAAGACCCGCGCGCGAAGACCGCCCAGGCGCTTGTCCAGCTAACCGATGTTGGCCTGGCGTGGAAAAGCAACCGCGACGAAGTCATGGTCTTCGCCTTCTCATGCCAGACCGGCGAACCGCTCGAGGGGGTGGCGCTCGAATGCTTCGGTGAGGACGCCGCCGCATTGAACAAGGCAAGCACCGGGGCCGACGGCACGGCAAAGATTGCGCGCGACGTGCGCCTGCGCCACCTGCGCGCCACGCTTGGTGCCGACAATTATACGGCGACCTTCGACCAAGAGCTGCCGTCCGTCTCGATGTGGCACTTCCCCGTCCGGCCCGCCTACGAGAACAGCATGGAGATAGAGCGCAAGGTGATGCTCTTCACCGACCGGGCACTCTATCGGCCCGGTGAAACAGTGCGCCTCAAAGGCATCGTGCGGCGCCTGCGCGGCAACGAGCTGCTGCCGGCCGACGGCGAGGCGGCGCGCCTCCGGCTAACCGATGGGAACGGCCGCGAGATTTTGACCCAGCCAGTCACGCTTAGCGCCAACGGCAGCTTTGATTACGCAGTTGCTCTACCCGCGACAAGTGTTGGGAATTTTTCGTTTTACTTTGAATATCCCGGCGAGCTGGAAACCGTGGCCGGCGAGCAGGACAACTGGTGGCTCCGGAGCCGGGTTGAGGACAACGCGAAGTTCCACCACTCGTTTGCTGTTCAGGAGTTCAGGCGCAACGCGTTTGAAGTCGAGCAGTCGCTGGCGGCCGCGCCGATCGGTGCCAAGAGCACCGAGGTGTCCCTGGGCGCGCGCTACTTCCAAGACCAGCCAGTGGCCGGCGGCAAGGTCGAGTGGCAGCTGCGCGTCAATGAAACCGGTTTCTATCCGGACCGCTTCCGTGACTATCTGTTTGGTGACCACGGTGTCAACGACTCCGGTTACTGGGCCTACTACTATGGCTACAGTGAGATGTACGGCAGCCCGCAGCGCGGCGGCCACAGCGACCGCGGAAGTGCGACTCTGGATGCCGAAGGCAAGGTGAGCTTCTCAATCCCGATTCCGGAAGGCAGCACGCCGACGCCACGGGTGGTCCGGGTGTTTTCCGAGGTGACAGATCTGAATCTCCAGACGCTGGGCACATCAAGTACCCAAACGCTTCATCCGGCCGATGTCTACGCTGGCGTCTCGCGCATCGACCGCTTGGTGCGTGTTGGCGAGGATCTCCCGATTAAAGTGTTGGCCCTGGATCCGGACGGCAACTTGATCGCCACCGCCGTGGAAATGCGCGCCACATGGACGCGCGAGATCAATGATCAGACCAAAGTGCGGGGTGCCGACGGCGACACGGCCGTGCGCAATGACGCGCGCGCCGAGGCCCTCACAGAATCTAATATCACCGTCGCCCCTGCGGACGCGCCCGGCGGCGGCACTCCGCTGGCCTTCCGGCCAGAGCATGCGGGCCGGCACCTTCTCACCCTGGAAGGCAAGGATTCGGCGGGCCGCACCTTCCGCACCGTCACCCAGTATTATGTCTACGGCAGGGACGAGTATCCCTGGGCCTGGGAAAACGACATGAAAATCAAGCTCGTTCCCGAGCGCGACCACTACAAGCCGGGCGAGACGGCCCGCGTGCTGGTGCTCAGCCCGATTGAAGGCACCGCCTTGATCACCATCGAGCGCGAGGGCTTGCTGCGCAAAACCCTGGTGAAACTCAAGGCTGACAATCCCGTCATCGAAGTGCCGCTGACGGCCGACGATGCTCCTAACGTTTTTGTCTCTGTCCTGATCATCAAGGGTGCCAAGGAGAACCAGCGCGAGCACAAGGAGCCGATGCTGCGGCTTGGCTTCTGTGAGATCAACGTGGAGAACCAGCGCGAACGCCTTGCCGTGGAGGTTGCCACCGCACCCACCGTCCGCCCGGGCGCACCCCTAACCGTGAAAGGCCGCGTCACCCTGGCTGATGGAAGTCCCGCGGCGGGCGCCGAACTAACCATTTATGCCGAGGATGAGGGCACTCTGGCCGTCATGGGCTACGAAAACCCTGACCCGATGAAGTTTTTCCACTCTCCGCGCGTGCTCGCTGTGCAGTCCGGATCATCCTTGGGCAAGTTCCTTGCCGAGTCTCCTGATTCACAGAGCTTCTATAACAAGGGATTCTTTGTCGGCGGTGGCAGTGGCGAAAGCCAATCTCAGCAGAAGAATCATGCGCGCAGCAATTTCGACCCGTGCGGATTCTGGCAACCAGCCGTCAGCACCGATGCCGATGGACGCTACGAATTCGCCGTCAACGTCCCCGATACCCTCACCCGCTACCGCTTGGTGGCCGTGGCCCATCATGGCAGGGCCAACTTCGGCCAGGTGGTCAATTCCTTCATCGTGGACAAGCCGATGATGTTAGAGCCGAAGGTGCCGCGCTTTGCCCAGGAGGGTGACAACCTCTCGCCGCAGGTGTTAGTGCGAAACAACTCGCCGCTGGCCGGCGTGTGGCGGATTTCCCTCAAGCTCGGATCGGAGGCCGTCGGCGCTAACAGCGAGCCAGGCGCCACGCTCAGCGAGGAAGTGACCTTGGCCCCAGGGGCCGCGGCGGTGGTCACGTTTGGAACGCGCTTTGTGGCCACCGGGGAGGCGGTCTGGAAGTGGTCGGCGGAACCCGTGTCGGTGGTGGGCGCGGAGTCCGGATCGGAGATCTTTATTTCCCTGCGTGACTCGGTCGAGTCGCGCTTCCCGGTCGAATACCCGATGCCGCTGCTGCGCGAGGTCAAACTCATCCGGCTGGACCCGGGCAAGGAGGTTGACCTGCTAGGCGGGCTGTCCAAGGAGCTGCTAGAGGGGCGCGGCGCGGTGACGCTTGAACTCTCGCCATCGCTGTTGGTGGAAGGTGCGGGAGCCGCGGAATTTTTGTTAACCTATCCCTACGGGTGCCTTGAGCAGTCAACCTCGTCGCTGATGCCGTGGCTGGCGGTCTCCTCGCTGCGCTCGGATGTTCCTTCGCTGCAGCGATATACGCCAGAGGTGACCAGGAAGGCGATTCAGGCAGGTGCGGACCGGATCATCGGCATGCAGCATAACAGCGGCGGCTTTGTCTACTGGCCGGGCGGCACGGAGGTTGCTGGCTGGGCGAGTTCCTACGCGGGTCTCGGGTTGTTGCTAGCCCGTGAGCAGGGGGCCAACGTGCCGGATGCGACGGTGGCGGCGCTCAAGGGCTATCTGAGCAAGCAGTTGCGCGGATTGGGCGAAACTCCATCCGCCGAGGAGCTGGAGGAAGCGGCCAGGGCACTGTGGGTGTTGGCCTTGGCGGGCGCGCCGGAGCTTGCCTATCATGACTTGTTGGAAACGCGCATGGGCAGCTTGAACTTTCGCGCGCGGGCCTATCTGACACTGGCAACCATGGTCAGCGGCGTCGCCGACGCCCAGGCCCGCGGCCTGGCAATCATGACTCACAGGACGGCCTTCGCCGGGAAGGATAAGAGCTGGATGCCTTATGAAAACGACCAGGCGCTTGAGCTGATTGTTTGGACCGCGCTTGGCGCGGACGCCGCGCGGTGCGACGCCTTGTTGGACAAGATGGTCAATCAGCGTGGGCCCGGTGGCCATTGGCAGACCACCTGGGTCAACGGTTGGTCGATGATGGCCATGGCCTCTTACGCCAAGAGCTTTGCAAACGCGAATGGCGAAATTCAGATGACCTTGAAGAGCCAGGCGGGTGGCCGGCAGATCGTCCTGAATGACAAGGCTCGGACCACGAGCGAGGAGTTTGCGCTGCATCCGGGGATGAAGCTCGCGCTGAGCAGCGACAAGACGGTGTTTGCGCGCGTGCGCTTGGCCGCCAAGCCGGCGATTGCGCCACAGAGGCCGGTAGCGACCAATGGAATGGAGATCACCCGGACTTATGAGCGAATACTACCAGACGGCAAGACCCAGCCGCTAACCGAACCAAAGCTTGGCGAGATTGTGCGGGTGTCCTTGCGCATCACGGTGCCGAAGGACGACACGCGCTATCTGGTGGTGGACGATCCGCTCCCTAGCATCTTTGAAACCGTCAACAGCGACTTTGCCACCCAGGGCGGCGATGTGGCCGACCACCCGGGCAATGATTGGTCGGTGTCCCATCTTGAGCTGCGCAGCGACCGGGCCGTGTTCTTCCTCGACTACCTGCCGCAGAGTGGAACCTACACGGTGACCTATCTGGCCCGTTGCACCTTGCCGGGTGCCGCGGTGGCACCCCCTGCCAAGGTTGAGGCCATGTATGATCCGCGCAAGTTCGCCTTGTCCGCATCGCGCAATTTCCAAGCTGTCCGCTGATCGGTGGTGAAAAGAAAGCGTCACGCCATCCTGCTGCTTGCCCCGTTGGTCGGGATGGTGGTGTGGCTGGCGTTGCCGGAGTTCTTTCCCATCCCCTCCGGATTGTTAGAGCCGGCGCAGCAGTCTCCCCAATTGTTGGACAGGAACGGGAAGGTCCTGCGCCGGCTAACCTTGCCCGACGCGCGGCGCAGCAGCGGGTTCACCCTGGACGAGGTGCCGCGCGAGCTGCGTGAGGCCACACTGGCCGCGGAGGACAAGCGGTTCTACTCGCACAGCGGAGTGGATTACCTGGCAATGGCACGGGCGCTGCGCGACGGCGGCTCGGGAGCCTCGACCATCACCCAACAGTTAATCAAAATCTCCTCGCCGCCGGCGGACCGCGGGGTGCTCACGAAGATGCGCGAGGCGATGACCGCGCGGCATCTTGAGCGGGAGTGGGACAAGGACCGGATCCTCGCCGAGTACCTCAAGCGATTGGATTACGGCCATCAACGGATAGGTGCGGCCGAGGCGGCGCGGGCATTCTGCGGCAAGCCGCTGGCCGATCTTTCGCTGGCCGAGAGCGCGTTGTTAGCTGGCCTTCCGCAGGCACCGACCCGGCTCAGCCCGCAGCGCCACCCGCAGGCGGCGAAAGCCCGCCGCGACCGGGTGCTCGGCCGCATGCTGCGGTCCTTTGCCTACGACCCGACAAGAATCACCGCGGCCCTCGCGGAGCCGCTTCCAATTGTTAGCCTGGAACCGCCTGCCGTGGCGCCGCACTTGCCGGATCTGCTAGCAAGGCTGCAAGTGGGCGGCTCGCAGCGCACGACGCTGGATGGGGCGTTGCAGGGGGATCTGGAACGGGTGGTCCAGGAGGAGCTCAAGCTGCTGGCGAAGGAGAATGTCCAGCAGGCCGCGGTGGTGGTCATCGATGTGGCGAGTGGGGACATCCTCGCGCTGATAGGATCGGGGGATTTTTCCGATCCGCGCGGCGGGCAGCTGAATGGCGCGCTGCTGCCGCGTTCGGCAGGATCGACCTTGAAGCCGTTCACGTATGCTCTGGGTTTTGCCCGCGGACAGTATCCTGGCAGCATAGTTGCGGATGTGCCGCTGCACTTTTTCACCACCGATGGGTTGGATGGCCCGATGAACTTTGACCGCCGCCACCATGGTCCGGTTACCATCCGCCACGCCTTGGGGAATTCGCTCAACGTCGCGGCCATGTGGGAGCTCAACCAGGTGGGTGGGCCGCGCGCCCTCCACCGGCTGTTGTTGCGCTGCGGGCTCACCACCCTTGACCCTGATCCTTCCCGCTATGGTCTTGGCCTCACTATCGGCAACGCCCCGGTTAACCTGGTCGAGCTAACAAACGCTTACGCCTGCATCGCCCGCCTGGGGCGGTTCCGCGGCACAAGGTTGTTGGAAGCCTCGCGGCCCGCTGCCGAGCTCCAGGCCTTGGCTCCCGAGGTCGCTTGGATGCTGGCCGATATCCTAGCCGACAACGCCGCGCGGGAGGAGGCCTTTGGCAGCCACTCGCTGTTAGCGCTGCCGTTCCGCTGCGGGGTCAAGACCGGGACCTCATCGGACTATCGCGACAACTGGTGTGTTGGGTTTACCGGCAAGTACGCGGTTGGTGTGTGGGCGGGGAATTTTGACCACAGCGCAATGCGCGGGGTTTCCGGGGTGGCGGGGGCGGGGCCGATCTTTCACCGCACGATGCAGCGGCTGCACCGGGGCGAGGCGGCGAGTTGGCCTGCGCAGCCCGCCGGGCTGGTGGGGGTTGCAATCGATCCGCGCAACGGCAAGAAGGTTCCTGCGGGAAGCCGCCACGCGGTGATGGAAATCTGCCGCGCTGACCAACATCCGCTGCCGGCCGACCGCTCGGATTATGATGAGGATGGCCGTGCGCTGTTGGATCTTTCCTACCGGGAATGGTTTGAAAGCCCAGACAACCACCGGCGCGGCCTGTTTGCCCTGGCGATTGAGCGCCCGTCTGGCCGGCCGTTGCGGATCCTCTCGCCACTGGCCAACGCGGTCTATCTGCTCGATCCGGAACTGCCATCCGGCGGCAGGCGCCTGCGCTTGCTCACCGACTCGGGGCAGACGCTGGTTTGGACCAGCCCGACTTTGGAAATTGACGCGGCAAGCGATCCGCCCGCCGCGCTGCTCGTCCCGGGGTCCCACACCATCGTGCTAACTGAGCCGACAAGCGGCCAGAGTGTTAGCAGGGAGATCCGGGTGGACGTGCAGTAGCCGGTGGGGCTGGTTAGAGGCCGAGGGCGGAGCGCGCCGCGGCTAACAATTTGTCCGCCTTCGCGAGGTCGCTGCCGGCGCCGCGCGCCATGTCCGGCTTGCCGCCGCCGCGGCCGCCGACGATGGGGCCGAGGTTTTGGATCAGGTTGCCGGCGTTTTGGCCCGCAGTCTGGGCGGCGCTGCCGCAGTAGGCGCCGAGGTGGAGTTTCTCGCCATCGTTGACCACAAGGAAGGCGGCTTGGTCGAAGCCACGTTTTTTCAGGCCGTTGAAGAGCTCCTGCAGGAGTCCGGCGTCGCCTTCGAAGGCGGCCACCAGATTGCCGCCCGCGGCGGTGAGTTCGGCCAGGGCGGCGTCAGCCTCGCGCCCGGCCGAGGCGGCGCGGACCTTCTTGACGCGCTTTTCGGCTTCGATGGCGGCTTCCTTGATGGCCTCCCGGTAGGCCCGAAGATCGCGTTCGGCCTGGTGAATGGCAGCGATGTCGCTGTTGGCTAATAGTACGGCGTGGGAGCCACCATTGAGGTGGGGGGCCGCTTCGGCGGGCTCGCCGATGGCGGCGAGCTGATTGTTAGCGGTGGTTAGCTTTTGTTCGAGGCTTGCCAGCTCGGTGGCGAAAGCCTCGGCCTGCTCACGCAGCCATGCGCGTGCGGCGTTGCCGGTGGCCGCTTCGATACGGCGCACGCCCGCGGCGATGGCTCCCTCGCTCTTGATTTTGAACAAGCCGATTTCGCCGGTGCGGCGCACGTGGGTGCCGCCGCAAAGCTCCATCGAATAACCGTTAAGCTCTTGCGGGGTGCCGCCGATCTGCACGACGCGGACCCGCCCGCCGTACTTGTCGCCGAAGAACTGCATGACGTCCGGGCGGCCTTTGACTTCCGCGTGGAGAACTTCCTTCCAGGAAACCGGCTTGTCAGCAACAATGCAGGCATTGACGCGCGCCTCCATGGCCTCGACCTGCTCCGGGCTGACCGCACCGGAGTTGAAGTCAAAGCGCAGGCGCTCCTCGTTGACCATCGACCCCTGTTGTTGGGCGTCGGAGGAAACCTCCTGGTGCAAGGCCCAGTGGAGCAGGTGGGTGGCGGTGTGGTGGGCCTCGATCGGCTGCCGCCGCGCGGGGTCGATCTTCAGGGTGATCTTGTCACCCACGGCAACCGCGCAGGGTGTTAGGATGTGCGCGCGGGCGTTGCCGATTTGTTGGACGCCGGTGACGGCCACCTCGGTGTTGGAGAACATCGCGGTTCCGGTATCGCCGGTCTGGCCGCCCATCTCGGCATAGAAGGGAGTTTTGTCGGTGATGACAAAAAGCGCGTCCTCCTGCGGATGGACTTCCAACACGGTTGCCTCCACCTCGCTGGAGTCAAAGCCGACAAACTCGGTGAGCGCATCAGTTGAGATGTCCAGGGCGCGGACGATGGTCGACTTCTGGGCGGCCCGTGCGCGCTCGCGCTGCTGCTCCATAAGCGACTCAAACCGCGGCATGTCCACGGTGAGCCCGCGCTCCAGGCAGAGGAGCTCGGTGAGGTCGGCGGGGAAGCCAAAGGTGTCGTAGAGCTCAAAGGTGACGTCGCCGGAGAGCAATTTGTTAGCCACGTTGTCCATGGCGTCCTCAAAACGTCTCAGGCCGCGGTCAAGCGTCTGGTTGAAGCTCGCCTCCTCCTGTTCAAGGGTGGCGCGCACGGCCTGCTTGCGGGCGACGAGTTCGGGGAAAACCCCGCCCATCTGTTCGACAAGCGTTCCAACAAGGGAGCCGAAGAACGGTTTTTCGCCGGAGAACCCTAGCTGGCGGCCGTACCTGACAGCGCGGCGGAGGATCCGGCGCAGGACGTAGTTGCGGCCGTTGTTGCCGGGCATGATGCCGTCGGCGATAGAAAATGACAGGGTCCGCAGGTGGTCGGCGATGACGCGGAACGCGACCGCGGTTTTGAGCTCCTCGGTGTAGCCGGCGCGGTTCTGGCCGGGTTCCGGATAGATGTCGGTGTAGGTTTTGCCGGATAGCGCCTCGAGCTTGCGGAAGATCGGCTGGAAGACGTCGGTCGCGTAGTTGCTTGGCTTTGGCCCGAAGTCGCTGAAGCCCTTGGTGTTCTGGATGACCGAGCAGGCCCGCTCAAAGCCCATGCCGGTGTCGACGTGCTTGGACGGCAGCTCGCGGAACGAGCCGTCGGCCTCTGCGTTGTACTGGATGAAGACGAGGTTCCAGATTTCGATGCAGCGGTCGCTGTCCATGTTGACGAGTTTCCCCATGCTGTCGCCGTTGGGTGTTAGGTCGACGTGGAGTTCCGAGCACGGGCCGCACGGGCCGGTTTCGCCCATCATCCAGAAGTTGTCCTTCACGTTGCCGTGGACGATCTGGATGTTGGGGTCGCAGCCTTTCGAGCGGAAGAGGGCGGCCCAGAAGTCCCAGGCCTCCTGGTCGAAGGCGCCCGGGTCGCCGGGCTTGGGGGCGTAGACGGACGCGTACAAACGGTTAGCCGGGAAACCCCAGCGCTCGACGACAAGCTCCCAGGCCCACTCGATGGCGTCCTTCTTGAAGTAGTCGCCGAAGGACCAGTTGCCCAACATTTCGAAGAACGTGTGGTGATAGGTGTCGTATCCGACGTCATCGAGATCGTTGTGTTTGCCGCCGGCGCGGATGCATTTCTGGGTGTCCGCGGCGCGGGGCGGATCGTAGGGTGCCTTGTCGGTGCCGAGGAAATACGGGACAAACTGGTTCATTCCCGCGTTGGTGAAGAGCAGGCCGGGCGACTGCGGGAGCAGGGAGGCGGAGGGCACAAGGGTGTGCTGCTTCTCGCGGAAGAAATCGAGGAAGCTCTGGCGGATTTCGGCGGCAGTCATGGGCAATTGGCGGGTCGGCGTGGCGGGGGAAGCGCTTCTGTAGCGGGGGCCGCGCGCCCCGGCAAGTCTGGGGAGGGGATTTACCGCGCGAGGGTTAGGGCTGGGACGGTGGCCCGCCCCTTGTGAAAATTTTCACAAAGCGCTTGAGGGCTAGGCGGGGCAGGGGCATGGTCTGGCCGTTGATTATGGCCGCGCCTGAACCATTGAGCACTGAAGTCGCCTACGATTCGAAGATCGAGGGCAACGTCATCCACACACGCCTAGATTCGGCGATTAACTGGATGCGCAAGAACTCGTTGTGGCCCATGCCGATGGGGCTTGCCTGCTGCGCCATCGAGCTGATGGCCACCGCCTCGGCGCGCTTTGACATCTCGCGCTTCGGCATGGAGGTGATGCGCTTCTCCCCGCGCCAGAGCGATGTGATGATCGTCGCCGGCACCGTGACTTATAAAATGGCTCTGGCCGTGCGCCGGATCTGGGAGCAAATGCCGGAACCAAAGTGGTGCATCGCCATGGGTGCCTGCGCCTCAAGCGGCGGCATGTACCGCAGCTACGCCGTGCTGCAGGGCATCGACCAGATCATCCCGGTTGACGTCTACATTTCCGGCTGCCCGCCGCGGCCCGAGGCGCTCATCGAGGGCCTCATGAAGCTGCAGCGCAAGATCGAGGGCGAGAGCTCCTTCATGGACCAGAAGCGGGAATTCTTTGATAACCACGCCTGAGCCAGCCCGCGGCTAACTGATTTGACTTTATGAACGCGCAACAAGCAGCGGACAAGGTGGCGGAGAAGTTTCCCGCAGGCCTGCTATCCCGGAAGGAATTCCGCGGCGAGCATACGGTGGTCGTGCGGTTAGATGCATTGGCCTCGGTGTTGGAGTTTGCGCGGCGCGACCTGGGCTTGGATTTCCTGCTGGATATCTCGAGCCTCGACCACTTCGGCACCGATCCGCGCTTTGAAATGGTTTACGAGCTCACCAACATCGGCGACAGCGTGCACCTCCGGGTGAAGGCGCCGGTTGCTGAGGATGAGGAAGTTCCAACCGCCACCGGGCTGTGGAAGACGGCCAACTGGCACGAGCGGGAAGTTTACGACATGATGGGGATCCGCTTCAGCGGCCACCCGGACCTGCGCCGCATCCTGATGTGGGAGGGCTATCCCTACTATCCATTGCGCAAGGACTTCCCGTTAGGCGGGCGTCCAACCGACATGCCGGATGTTGCCTTCACCGGCGTAGCACCGCTTGAGGGTGGTCCGTTTGTCACCGCTCCGGGTGCGGGAACCGCCGTGAAGGCCGAGCCACGCGCGCGAACCACCGAGTGAACCCGCCCCGTGGCGGTCCGGCTAACCACTTGGCTCCATGAGACCCGACCCTAGCAGATTCCGGCGCTTTGCCGTGCTGCGGCCAGGGATGAATGCGACCACGCTGCTGGTGGTATTGTTAGGCGTTGTTTGGCTCTTCGTCAGCCTGGCTGGCGGGCCGATCGGCCAGGGAGTCGGTTTTTGGTATGAGGTATTAGGGCTTAGGTGGGCGGGCGGCGTTTCCAGCGGGCGGGTCTGGCAGGTGCTAACCCATTCGCTGCTGCACGCCAGCACGTGGCACATGGTCTCCAACGTGTTGGTTATTTACGCGATTGGCGGGCGGATAGACTGCTTTCTCGGCGGCCGAGTGGTGGCGGGGATTTTTGTTTTCGGAAGCGTGTTAGCCGCGCTGGTGCATCTGGCCTTGCCGCCCTTGTGGCTGCCGGAACCGCCGCTGGTGGGTGCCTCGGGCGGTGCGACGGCCCTGCTGGTGGCCTTTGCGACGCTTTCGCCGGACTCCAGGATGTGGCCGTTGCCGCTGCGTGCCAGCAACGTGGGGCTTGGCGTGATGTTGGCGGCGTTTTTTCTGGCCGCCCTGCAGGCTGCCTTTGCCTGGGGCTGGCAGCCGGTGCTGCGCCAGGCGATGACCGCCCACAGCATCGGCGACCTGCTGCGCATCGGTCACGGGTACCACTTTGGTGGCGGGCTCGCCGGCTGGCTTGCCGCTTGCTGGGTGCTGCGGCGCCCGCCGGACCTCGCGACCCTGCGCCGCCGGCGGACGGATTAGACTCCGGGACGGATCATTCCCGCCCCTCGGTGAGGAAGGCCGGTAGCGTGTCGCTTGAGTCGGGCCGGCCGACGCCGGGCGGGCTGAAGACTTTCTTCATTTCCGCGACGGTGACGGAGGACTTGCTCAGGCGGGTTTTCACCGGCTGGTAGAGGGTGAAGTGCGGCGTGACGGAGCAGGCGCCGATGAGGCTGGCGGCGAGGGCAAGAAGGGCGGCTCTTGCGGGAATGGCACGGGTGGGCATTGGGCGGTAGTGATTGCTAGGGTTTGACAGTGGGCAGATGTTGGGGATTGTCTGCTGTGCGACGCCTGCGCGTCCCCAACTGTTATGGATTCCTCACCCATTCTCGTCACCGGGGGAGCCGGCTACATCGGCTCCCATACTGTCCGATTACTCGCCAGCCAGGGCCGCAAGGTTGTGGTGCTGGACAACCTGGTGTTTGGCCACCGGGAAGCGATTGTCGACCCGGGCGTGGAGCTGGTAGAGGGGAGCATCGGCGACCGCGCCCTTCTGGAGGAATTGTTTGGCCGCCACCGGTTCGGGGCGGTGGTGCACTTTGCCGCCTACGCGTACGTTGGGGAGTCGGTCACCGAGCCGTTGAAGTACTACCGCAACAACACCGCGGAGCCTATCACCCTGCTAGAGACGATGCGCGACCACGGTTGCCGGGTGTTTATTTTCTCCTCGACCTGCGCGACCTACGGCGAGCCCGAGCAACTGCCGTTGGTCGAGAGCCACCCGCAGCGGCCCATCAACCCGTACGGGCGCAGCAAGCTGATGCTGGAATGGATTTTGAAGGACTGCGACGGCGCGTGGGGACTAAAGACCGCCTGCCTGCGCTATTTCAACGCCAGTGGATCGTCGGCCGACGGCCGCATTGGCGAGGACCACGATCCGGAAACCCACCTGATTCCGCGCGTGCTCATGACGCTCACCGGAGAGGTGGACAAGCTGCAGGTTTTTGGCACCGACTACGCCACGCCTGACGGCACCTGCATCCGCGACTACATTCATGTTGAGGATCTTGCCGATGCGCACGCGCGAGCGCTGGACCTGCTGAGCGCTGGCGGTGAGTCGCTGCAGTGCAATCTTGGCACCGGCGTTGGCGTTTCCGTGCGCGAGATCATCCACGCGGTTGAGGCGGTCACTGGCCGCACCGTGCCCGTCGAGTACGGCCCGCGCCGCGAGGGTGACCCGGCCCGGCTGGTCGCGGATCCGAGCCGCGCGGCGGAGGTGTTAGGCTGGGTGGCCAAGCACCGCGACGTGCGCGAGATTGTCGCCTCGGCGTGGAAGTGGATGTCGGCCCCTGGTGGCGGACGGTTTCCGCGCAATTGAGCGCGCGGCCCTAACAGGGCCGGTCGATCGGGTTGACGAGATTCTTGAAGGGGAACTCGGCGAAGTCCGTGGTGTTGCGGGTGTAGAAGGTGGTGACGCCGTTGGCGAGCAGCGTGACCGCCAGGATCCGGTCAAAGATGTGGACGGATGGCTGGTTGCCGCCAGTCATGCCGGCGAGAATTTTTTCCCAGAACCGGGTGTCGTAGCCGCAGTGGAGAACGCCAGAATCCTCGCGCAAGAAGCGGATTTGGTGGAGCGCTGCGGAATGGTCGAGTGGGCGCTCAAGGATCCGGTGATTGCGTAGAGCACGGTAGAATTCAAAGAGGACCTGGTCGCAAACGATCCACCCGGCAGGGTTCTCCAGCATGGACTCATAGACCCGTCTGGCCCGGTCGTGTTCGGAGCAGCCTTGGTTGATCGCGTAAACGAGGATGTTGGTGTCAAGGCTCTGCATAGATCGCCTCCCTCATTTGCGGGGCGGAAAGCAGGCACTTGCCAGCGTCGATGACGGGAACGCCCTTGGCACCCAGCGGTTCATCCGGAAATCGCTCAAGCCACTGCTCGGTCGCCCGCCGGACGACCTCGCTGACCGGTAAATCGACCTGCCCCGCCACCCGGCGCATTTTCCGCATGAGCGGGTCGGGGAATAGGATCTGGAGCTTTTGCATGGATCCATGATATCCATGGATGGGAGGGATTTCAACTGAAAGTGCCATGGGCGGCCAAGGGTGCCGCAAAGTGCGCGCCGCTCAGGCGAGCAAGTCCGGGCGATTGGCGCGGGTGCGCGCTTCCGCTTGGGATATTTTCCAAGCTTGGATGCGGGCGTGGTTGCCGCTGAGGAGCACCTCGGGGACACACAGGCCGTTGAAGTCAACCGGCCGGGTGTAGGCGGGCGCCTCCAACAATGTCGGATTGGAGAAGGACTCCTCCTCGGGCGAGCGCTCGTCGCCAAGGGCGCCGGGCAGCAGGCGGATGATGGCGTCGGCGAGGACGGCGGCGGCGAGCGCCCCGTTGGTTAGGATGTAGTCGCCAATTGATAGCTCAAGATCGACGAGCTCTTCGATGACGCGGTGGTCGACGCCCTCGTAGTGGCCGCAGAGGATGAGCAGGTGCTCGCGGGCGGCCAAATCGCGGGCTAGCGCCTGGTTGAAGACCCGGCCCTGAGGGGTCATGAGGACCACGGTTGTGTCGGGCTGGCGCAGTGCTGCGACGGCGGCAAACAGCGGCTCGGGCTTGAGCAGCATCCCCTGGCCGCCGCCGCAGAGGGTGTCGTCGGTCTTGCGGTGCTTGTCGAGGGCCCAGTCGCGCAGCTGGTGGGCGCGCACCGTGGCGATGCCCGCGTCACGGGCGCGCCGGATGATGCTCTCCGCCAGCGGCGCCAGGGCAACGTCGGGAAACAGGGTGACAATGTCGATGGTCACGGCGGGGATGTTGGGAACTGCTAGTCGCGGGTCCGTCCGCGCAGCATCGCCTCGATGTAGGGGTCGATTTCGCCATTCATGATGGCGTCGACGTTGGCGGACTCCTCGCCGGTGCGCAGGTCCTTGACCATCTGATAGGGCTGGAAGACGTAGGAGCGGATCTGGCTGCCCCAGGCGATGTCGCCCTTTTCGCCGTAGGTGCGCTCGGCCTCGGTCTTTTTCTTGTCCTCCTCTAGCTGATAGAGCTTGGCCTTGAGCAGGTCCATGGCGAGGTCGCGGTTGCGGCCCTGGGAGCGCTCCTGGGTGCAGCGGATGAGGATGCCGGTGGGGAGGTGGCGCAGGATGACGGCGGTTTCGACCTTGTTGACGTTTTGTCCGCCCTTGCCGCCGGAGCGGGTGGTTTGGATTTCGATGTCGGTGTCCTTGATTTCGATGACGATCTTGTCGTTGATTTCCGGAGTGACATCGACGGAGGAGAACGAGGTGTGGCGCTTGCCCGCGGCGTCAAAGGGGGAGATGCGCACGAGGCGGTGGACGCCGCGCTCGACCTTGAGGTAGCCGTAGGCGTACTCGCCGTCGATTTTCAGGGTCGCGCCGCGCACGCCGGCCTCGTCGCCGTCCTGATAGTCGATGTAGGAGACCTTGAAGCCCTTTTTCTCCGCCCAGCGGTAATACATGCGCAGCAGCATCTCGGCCCAGTCGCAGGCTTCCGTGCCGCCGGCGCCGGCGTGGATGGTCAGGTAGGCGTTGTTAGGATCTGTTGGCTTGTCTAGCAGCGTGAGCAGCTCAAAGGCGGCAAGTTCCCGTTGGATGGCGGCGAACTCGGTAGCGGCCTCGCGGGCGGTGTCGGCGTCGTCGGCCTCGCGAGCGAGGTCGATGAGGACGTTGAGGTCCTCGGCGCGCTGGCCGAGGGCAAGGAACGGGTTGAGGCGTTTCTTGAGGATGTTGGCCTCGTTGAGGAGCGCCTGGGCCTTTTCCGGGTCATTCCAGAAGTCGGGGCCGGACATGCTCGCCTCATAGGTGGCGATTTTCAGTTCAAGGTCGGGGATGTCAAAGATACCTCCTGAGTTCCGACAGGCGGCCCTTGAGGGCAGCGGTGTCGAACGCCAGGAGGTCAGCGGTCTGGGATTGGCTCATGGATGGACTTAGTGGGCGCGGGCGGCGCTGGCAAGGGTAACTCAACACTGGCCTTCACGCCAGTCCGGGGCCAAGCTCCCGCTGTGGAGAAAAGCTCCGGCATTCTCGTGCGCCTCACCCGGCTCACCGAGACGAGCCTCATCGCCCATTGGTGGACAGACAACGCCGGCCTTATCAAGACCGTCGCCAAGGGCGCGCGCCAACCGCGCAGCAAGTTCGCCGGCAAGCTCGACCTCTTCTTCCACGCCGAAATCGAGTGGTCCCAGGCGCGCCACGGCGACCTTCATTCCCTCCGCGAGGTGATGGTCACCAACTTCCGCGCCGGCCTGCGCGAGCGCTATGCCGACATCGTCACGGCGGGATACTTTTGCAACTTGTTGGAATGGGTCGCCGAACGCGACCACCCGGAACCGGAAATGGCCGATCTCCTGCGCCGCGGACTGGATTATCTGGCCACCGCGGGCGCCGACTTGCGCGCCGTGCGCCACTTTGAATATCAACTTGCCACTTTGTTAGGCCTGAGCGCCAAGGGGCGAACCGACGCGGCCCTCGCGATGGAGGGCGCCTTCGGGAAATTGCCTGCAACCCGGCGGGCGTGTCTAACTGAACTGAAGCGCGGCTAGGGCATGTTTTTACTGGCCCAACTGTGCGGCGTGTGTAATTACAAATGATAATCATGGAATCGGGCACTGCGAATTTAATTCATCTCCTCCAGCAGCGCGTGTTGGAGCTTCGGGAACAAGGCGAGTGGGCCAAAGCGGTGCAAGCCGTGGAAGCGGCGCTTGAACGAGCGCAAGCGGAATTGAACGGCGAGACGGACAGCACCGATGCGTTTGTCACTTGTCTTGAGATACGCGGAGACCTGCGGCGGCAGATTGGCCAGTTGGAGGAAGCGAGTGAGGATTTTCTAGAGGCTCTGGACCATTTGACGGGCCGCGAGGATCGTGTGGAACAGCGTGGCCGGCTCTTCGGAGGGCTGGCAACCACCTGCGAGGCAGGGGGGTTGGAGAAGGAAGCAATCATTTACTATGAGCGTGCGGCTGAGTGCTTTGAGGCGACCGATCCGCCGGCGGCACTTGAAGTGACCGCCGTGTTGAACAACCTCGCCTTCCTGCGCCGCGACAGCGGGGACTTCACCGGCGCGGAAAGCGCTTTCCTCAAGGCGCTGGAATACAGCCATGCGCTCTATGGCCCAAAGCATGGGGACACCGCCGACATATCAAACAACGTCGGCGCGCTCTATCACAAGGCGGGCTATTTCCTGCAGGCGCGCGAGATGCACCAGATGGCGCTGGATGCGCGGCGCGAGGTGCTAGGCGAGTATCATCCAGACACGGGCCAATCGTATAACAATCTTGCGCTGTCGCTCGCGGAGAATGGCGAGATTGAGGGAGCGCTTGAGTACTTCGGCGCCGCCTTGGAGATTTTCTCTGCCTGTGGCGAAGACAGCTGGCTGGATCTTGAAGCCGTGGCGGAGAACTATGCTTACTATCTGCGCTCGGCCGGACGCGAAGACGAGGCATTGGCGATGCTTGAGCGCATCGGCGAAAACCTCGCCGTGGAAATCTAGTTGTTAGCGGGTGCTGACTACCAGGGGGGTGGCGCTGAGCCACTGGCGCAGGAGCTCCGGCTGGGTTGTTAGATTGCCCAGCACCCGGTAGCGTGAGCGCTGAAGAACGTGTGCTTGGTCGGAATCCTCCGCAACGACGCATCGCGGCGAGGATCCCGAGGAGTGGATGAAGTCGAAGCCCTCCGCGGTGAGGACGAGGAAGCCCACGTGGTTGTCCAGGCCAACAATATAGATGCCCGGCTCAAGCGCGCGGACCTCCCGGCAAAAATCCGGATAGGTGGCTCCGACCCGCAGGGTGAGCGCCTTGCGCGGCACGAAGGTAGTGAGAATGAGCTCGGCGGGTTGTTGGGCGAGGCGGACGCGGTCGACTTGGAAGCCAGCGTCGCGCAGGACGGTGGCGACAAAGTATCCGCAGGCGATTTTTCCCTCGCCGGGCTGGGTGGCCATGCCATTGAAGTCCCAGGGAGTGCCAAGCCAGCAGCGCATCATCTCCGGGAGCGCGGCCTCAAGCAGCGCCCGGGCGGTGGCAAGCACTTGTGCCTGTTCGGCGGGATCGGTGGCGGCGGCGTGGCGGCGTGCCAGATCGACCCGCCAGCGCTCCACCTCCGAGTCCAGGGTGGCGTATTTTGCCGGGTCGGGTTTGGCCGCCGCCGCGGCTGGCGAGCCGGCCCGGCCGAATGGCTGCCAGTGGCCGGACAGCGCGATGGCTGCCGCGCCAGCAAGCACAATGGCGACACTCGTAACAATCAGCAGGGGGCGCCGCATCGGCATGTTATCTAGCAAAACCGGCCGCCTGACTAACCAAAAAGTGACGGCTGCGAGCCGTCCGCGGGCATGGGTGCTCCGATTTTGGCGTAGGCTGCGGGCATGGCGACGCGACCGCGCGGGGTGCGCTTGACGAAGCCCTGCATGATGAGAAACGGCTCGTGGACGTCCTCGAGGGTCGCTGAATCCTCGCCGACGGCCACCGCCAGCGAGCTGAGGCCAACCGGGCCGCCGCCGAACTTGTAGACCAGCGCTTCTAGCAGGCGCTTGTCCATTTCATCCAGGCCGTCGGCGTCGATCTCGATCATGGCCAGGGCCGCCTTGGCAACCTCGGCGCTGATGATCCCGTCGGCGCGCACCTGGGCGAAGTCCCGCACCCAGCGCAGCAGGTTGTTAGCCACGCGCGGGGTGCCGCGGGAGCGAGCCGCGATCTCGCGCGCGCCATCGGGCTCGATCTCAATGTCGAGCAGGCCCGCGGAGCGTCCGATGATCGTGCGCAGGTCCTCAACCGAGTAATAGTCAAGGCGGTTGACCAAGCCGAAGCGCGACCGCAGCGGCGCGGTGAGCATGCCCGCGCGGGTGGTGGCGCCGACCAGGGTGAACTTCGGCAGGTTGAGCTGGATGGAGCGGGCGGAGGGGCCGGAGTCGATGATGATATCCAACCGATAGTCCTCCATTGCCGGATAGAGGTACTCCTCGATGGCGGGGTGGAGGCGGTGGATTTCGTCGATGAAGAGCAGGTCGCCCTTTTGCAGGGAGGTTAGAATGCCGGCGAGGTCGCCGGCTTTCTCGATCTGGGGTCCGGAGGTGGTGTGGATGGTCGAGCCGACGGCCGTGGCGATGATGTTGGCCAAGGTGGTCTTGCCGAGGCCGGGAGGGCCGGAGAGCAGGATGTGCTCAAGGACATCGTGGCGCTGGCGGGCGGCCTGGACCATGAGCATCAGGCGGTCCTTGATTTTGTCCTGGCCGGTAAATTCGGAGAAAACCGGAGGCCGCAGCGAAAGATCGAAGGGGGTTTCCGGCGCGGCGATGGTCTGCTGGTGAAAATTCTCGCTCATGCGGATTCGATGGCAGGGAAGCATGGATGCCCGGCAGTGGACAGGATTTTTCCGGCGGAATACGCTTTACAAGGGTCCCCTGACGGCTATTTTCCGCCCTCCCGGCCCACAAGGGCTCCAACCTTCCGACAGCCATGAAAGTTCTCTCTTCCCTCGCCTCCATGAAGCGCCGTCACGCTGACTGCCAAGTCGTCAAGCGTCGCGGAACGCTTTACGTGATCTGCAAGACCAACCCACGCTTCAAGGCTCGCCAAGGTCAGACTGTCGGCACCCGTCTGGGCAAGAAGGGCGTCAAGTAGGTCCCGCGACCCGCGGCTGCCACAACCCCGCGACCACCACAGGCCCCGTGGCCACCACCCCGCCGCAATGCGGGAAATTTCAACTGGCTTCCGGAGCAGTCCGGAAGCCAGAATTTTTTTGCCCGCACGGCGGTGCCACCCGTGCGGGCACGGCCCCCGGCGGGCGTGAACGGGTTACGCCCGGGCGGCGGGCGCCGAGGCGGGGTGTTTAACCTGTTAGCTAGTTGTTAGGAATTAGAATCCAATTGCGCCGCTCCGGCGATGGGTTTGGTTGTGGCCAATCGGAAGACGATTGGACGGAGCATGAAGCGGGATTCTACCAGTGGAAGTGAAGGAGCGAGCAGCCTGACAGGCTTCACCCTGATGGAGCTTGTGGCGGTGGTGGCGGTGGTGACCGCCTTGTTGGCCTTGGGAGTTCCGGCGCTGATGCCCGAGCGTGGTTGGCGCGCCGGGCAGGCGGCCGAGGCGGTGGTGGCGGGGGAGTTGACGCGGGCGAGGTCCCAGGCGGTGGCGAGCGGGCGGGAGACTGCGCTGGTGCTGGTAGGGTATGATAGTCCAGTGGCGGGGAGTGCTGGTCGGTGCCTGCTTGTGGTCGAGTTCAGCCATGATGCCGCGGCCGCGCCGCAGATTGTTGGGCGCGGCGACCTGCTGCCTGGGAACCACCTGTTTTTCGACCAAGCGGCAAGCGGGGCGGATCAGGCGACGGTTTTTGACCGGCCCGAGCGGCTTGAGCTTGTCTACCAGTCCAAGCAGGTCAGCGGGCCGTTCGTGCGGTTTGACCGGCGCGGGGTGGTGGTGCATCCGCCGGCGGGAGGCTCGCTTGACCTGCTAGTCGGGCAGGGGGTGGTCAGGGGCGGGCGTGCGACGAGCACGCGGCGCAATTTTGCGGGCGACGCGGAATTCCAGCGCATCCGGATCGGGCGGTTGAACGGGCGCACGCGGATCATAGCCGAATGAATGAAACAGGAACCTCCATTGCGAAGAAGTTGCCGGCAGCGGGGACTGACCTTGCTGGAGACGGTGGTGGCCCTGGGGGTGTTTGCGGTGGCCGTTCCGCTGGTAGTTGCGGCGATGGGTACATCTCTGGAAGTGCGGCGCGATGCGGAGGTTGATACCCGAGCTGCGCTCATTGTCCGCAGCATCACTGCGGATCTGCGCCAAGCGTACGCGGGTGGGGGTAATATTTTCTATCCGCGTGGCGACGCCACCCATCCGCGGGTTCCGGTCATGGGCGATTATGCCAACCCGGAGCAGCCAGGCCCGGTGCTGCTGATTTTCGATGGAGCCGGAGGGTTTGTGCGCAGCGCGAGCCGGGAGGAATATGCCACCGGTCTGGCGGCCAACCAATTCGGGTTTCTCGTTGAGCTCCAGGGGGAGGAGCACCCGCGCGAGGCGGGTCTGGCGCGCGTGCGGCTGCAAGTGGAGACGCCGGTGGCCGCCGCCGCCGCGCAACGTCAGAAGGTTCGCTTCATGGTCATGATTTCAACCCCCGCATCCCTGGATGAAAACTAACCGTCATGTTGCCTGCCCGCGGGGGTTCACCCTCACCGAATTGATGGTAGCCATGACCATCAGCTTGGTGCTGATGCTCGCGATGTTGGAACTCACAGCGCGAGCCGGGCTCGGTTTCGGGCGGACGCAGAGATCAATCCACATGCAGGGTGAGGCGCGGGGCGCGCTGCACTTCATGGCCGAGGACATGGCGACGCGGATGGCCGGAACCCCGGTGCTCATCTCCAGCGACGGTGGGGCGGCTTGGCCTTGCGGGATGATTGGCTTTTATCGAAGCAAGTCCCTTGCTGAGCCGGCGGATCCAGTCGGCGGCGATGTGGTCTTTGTGCTCTACGAGGTCAAAGCGGTGATTGAGGCTGGCGGGATCTCGCGCCAACTGGTCCGCTCAGTATGGGATAGCGGCGAGTCGTTCGACGCACTTATGGCCCGGGGGACTCCGCTCGGGGCACCTAGCAGTGAGGAGCTGTTGGCGCTCCAGGTGGTTGGCTTTGCCCTTGCCTGTCCATCCAACGCGGCGGGCGAACCCGCGTCTTGTGAGATCGCGCTGAGCGTTGCCGATGACCTCACCGCCGCCCGGCTCAAGACCGAGCCTGACTGGCGTGCAGCCACTGCGCACGGCGCCGCGCTCATCGGCGCGGGACGCACAGCGCCGCCCACGGCCAACGTGCACAGCTACCAAACGATAATTCTATTAGATCCATGAATGCGTCAACCCACAGATCCAACAGGCAGGCCAGCGGCGGATTTGCCCTGCCGATGGTCATGATTGCCCTGGCCGGGCTGGTGTTGTTGATGATGGGGATGCTGGTGGCGACGCGGCTTGAGCGCACCAGCGCGCGCGCGTATTCAGACGCGTACCGGGCGGAGTTGGCCGTGGAGAGCGGATTGAATCACTTTGAGGCACAGGTTGAGAGCTTTCTGGAGCGCGGTTCGGTTGGAGGGGCGGACTTCTCCACGTGGGCCTACTATCCATCGGCCGGTGAGGAGTCCTATGCGGTGGGGCTTAGTTCGGGACGCCCCTCGGCTGAGGGAGTGAGTTGGTTGAGTGATAGCAACACTCTCTGGCTTGGCACCGTTGGAGACCCAGACGAGACCCATGCTGCGTCCAGCGACATAGAGCGAGTGGTTGATCTTAACCGCGCCGGCCACTTTGCCCCCGGTTGGGGGCCGATGCGCACGCGCTGGGAATCCATCAAGGACAAGAGTGTCACCTATCGCTACGCCGTGTGGGTTGATGATGAGAGCTCGCGCGTTGACCTAACCAAGGCGGGTGGCGCCGAGCGGGATAGGGGAATCGGGGCCTCCGAGCTGGGAATACCGGGATTTGATCGCCCGCTTGATGGGCCGCAGCTTGCTGAGCAGAAGTATTGGCTGACTCCGACAATGGCAGGAATCTCGCTTGGCGAGCAACTTCCCCGGGAACTGGACTTCTTCCTAACGACAGCAAACTCCGGCTATGAAGTTTTGGCGCACGCGCCCGCCTATGTTTCCGGCCCGGTGGCTGATGGCGTTTACCCCCGCCCGTTCCGCGGCACGCGAAAGATGAACCTGAACTGGCGGGGGAATTTCGGAGCGGCAAGCTCGGCCGGAGCCAGAGTGGAGGGCTTGGCCAACTGGATAGAAGCGGCGGCTCCGGAGTTCAGCACACGGGGGGCGCCGGGCTTCTGGGACGGGGCCGGTGTGGCGGCACCCAATGACATTAACAGCCTGGGTGTTCTTCCGGGTACGATCATGGATAGGCGCCAACAGATTCTAACAATGGCAGCCTCAATGATCGACTTTGCCGATGTTGATGGCATTCCGACTCAGCCGCGGCGCCTTGGCGCGCTGGATTTGGCCAATCCCGTGCCCGGCGGCAACCCGGTTTTGTTGATGCAGGATGTGGTGCGCCCGGAGTTTTTTGGCGCTGAGCGCTGCGCCCGCATCAACGAGGTCCAAGTGATCTGGAATTCGGCGGGCGCGGCCGATGGCTATCAGGCCAATGTCAACATGCAGCGCCAATCCCTCGGCTCCGGCCTGTGGGAGTACACCATCCCGGTGACCTGGAGGATTGAACTCTGGAACATGGATCGCGCAGCCATCCCGGCCCAGGCCTACGCGGTTCGGGTTCTCTTTTCCCAACAGATTGACGGCTTCACCTTTGGGGCGGTTGGTTCGCCGCCCGTCCCCGAGGAAACCGAGTTGGTGCTGGAGCTTAACTCCGGCAATCCTGTTAGCCTTGGACCGGGCGAGGTCAGGGTGTTTGATGTGACGCGCTATTACACGCGCAGGAGTTCCGAGGACCGCGGCACCACCTGGGCGGCTTTCCGGCTTGGTGGCATCGGCACAATCGATGACCAGCCCAACGGCCACATGCGCCAGGCCATGGTCCTGGTGGCCGCCGATACCGGCGAGTGGCTCAGTGTGACTTGCTATCAAGCGACCTCTCAAGCACCCGTCGACGGTGTCTGTTCGGTTGGGATAGGCAACAAGGGGGACCTGAAGGGAAACAAAATCAACGATCCGCGGCTCATGCCCCTGCGCTGGTACTGTCCACCGTCACTGAGCCCAACGGCCAACAACCCGGAGCGCGACTCGACGAGCAACAAGCCGGGGAAGATCGGCTGGGTCAACAACCTAACAGGAGCGGAGCTGTTCAACTTCCAGGATTTTTCCTACTGGCGTGACCGTCCGCGCTACGCGTCGATATTGGCGCCGGAGGAGGGTGTCACGGCAGTGGCCAACCGTGGGTTTGAATCAGTCGGTGAGATGGGTCTGATATTTGATCCTGGGTGGGTGCATCCACGCGGGCGGGGTGGCGGGGCGGCTGATGGCTACGCGTACCACGCGGGCCTGCTCTCGCCGTTTCGCGGTGGCGGCACGCTTGCGGCGGGGCAGCCGGAGCGGCGTGCCCGGTTAGGTGCGAGCAGTTGGAACATGGTGGACATCTTTGGAGTCGGCGGGGGAGCGGGTGATGAGGTGCTTGCGCCTGAGGTGTGGCATGGGCGGGTGAATGTGAATGTGCCCAAGAGGGTGGTCTGCGCCGATGGAGAGGTGTTTGATAATCTTGCTTGGGTGTTCCGCTTGCCTCGGCTTGAGGACCGCGCGCCTAACGCGCCGGCAGAGTTCGCCGCCGAGAAAATTTCCGCGGCGATGCGCCTGCGCCTAACCGCGGGAGCGGTCTTGCCGGGAGGGCTGGCCATCAGTGGCTGGAGGGATGCGCGGCCATTCACCTCCGTCGGTCATCTCAGCGAGTTGGCCGCCTGGGAGGATCCGGCCCTCTACATCCCCGCCGAGGCATTGGGCGACGGGCGCGTCGCCGCGCTGAACCGCTCGGACGCCGGCCGCGAGGAGATATTCCGCCGCAGCGGCGGCCTCTTAACAACAAGAAGTCATGCCTATCGGGTATTTGTCCGAGGGGAGGTTTTGCGGGGAGGCAAGGTGGTGGCTCGCAGCGCACGCGAGGTGGCCGTTCGCTTTGAGTGCCGGTTTGATCCGCAGACTGGAAGGCTCCTCCGGGTGGGTGCCAAGAGAACAACAACAACGGTCAAATGAAAATGCTCCCTCTCTGTTGGTTTGGATTCCTCGCGGTCTGCAGCCATGTCGCTGCTTGCCCGGTTGGCGTGAGCTTCCGCTGGATCAATGCAACCGGTGCGGAGCGCGGGCCGCTCGATCTAACAATAAATGCCAAGGTGTTCGGCCATCAGGTGAGGGGGCCGCAGGTGACGGAGGTGGCGAAGGAGGGATTGGGCAGGAAGGCGGTGGTGGTTGCCGGGGCCGGAGGAGTGGTGGAGAGATTTGAGTGGGAAGTGGAGGGTCCTGAGTCGGCGATGTTGGTCACGGCGGTGGTGGCGGGAGGGGTCGTGCAAACGCGGGTGCTGAGGGAATTAAGCGGGAAGAGGGGGGAGCAGGGCATGCGGCTTTTCAATGCGGCGAATGGGAGGATGATCGAGCTAACCGGTGGTAAAAAGGTAGTGAGGGTGCGCCCGGGACGTGAGGTGGTGGTGAGGGCGCAGCGTGAGATTCAAGGCCGGCTGGTGCAGGATGGCCGCGAACCGGTTGGCTTCAAAATGGTGTTGCCGGAGAAGCCGGACAGCTGGGAGGTGGTCGCTTTGCTGCGGGCGGAGGGCGAGCCAGGCTTCCTGTATGTTAGGGGGACAGACGGGCAGGTGGGGGAGAGTTGGGCGATTGATAACGTTGCCGACTGGCCTGCGCTGGCTGTAGACGCGGTGGTTAGAGAGCCTGCGGCGGGTGAGTTTGATGCGGCGGCGCATGATTGGGAGAAGGTGAAGTCGCGGATTTGTTGGTTTAACGCATGCCAGACGAAGGAGGCGCTCAACTTCAGGTGCAACGGAGCGATGGTTTTCCAGCGTGCGCTGGCCGGAGCGGTCAGCGGCTTTGTGAAGTGGCCTGCGGGAAACTGGGAGGTAGAAGTGAGCGCACAGCGCAGCGGGGAACTGGGGAAGTTTCCCTTGGTGGTGAGGGAGCGCACGAAGGTCTTTATTCTAACAACCGGGGGCAAGGGGCAGGCGCTGCGTTGGCTGGTGATGGCCAGTGAGCTCAAGGCACCGGTGCGAGTGGCGCGGGTGCGGGTAGTGAATGGTTTTCCTGGCGGAACGCTCAGAGCGGCGGCTGATGGAGGCGCGCAGCGGCCGCCGGCCATCAAGGCGGCGCAGTGTGGCCTATTGCAAGGCGTTGAGGACGGTTGGTTCCGGGGTGCGACCTATGAGCACTCGGGGGGGCTGAAAGTGGTTCTGCCGCAAATCAAGCTGCCGCCGGGGGACTGGTTGGCCATCTGCCACTTGGATGCCGAGACGGGAAGCACCGCCCTGCTCAGCTGGGTGGAGCTTTGCAGCGGGCGGGTCATTGAACCCGGGGAAGCCCTGGCAATTCCTGAGCCCGCTGTGCCCTAGGGCTTTTCGACTTCGGCAAGGGCTGCAACCAAGGCACCAAAAACATCGGGCTCAAGGCTCGGATCCGGCCGGCCGGCAAGGCAAGTGTTGAACCACTTGGCTAACAACGTCCGGCGGTCGCTGGGGAAGTTGCGGGTGAAGCCAGCTTCCGGCACCGCTTGGGCGGAGAGCACCTCCTCGTCGCGGCGCCCGTGTGCGCGGCTGAGAATTGCCTGATAGCGGAGCAGCACCCCGTCTAGCAGAACCCAGGGAAAGTTGCTGCTGCGTGGCGGCCCAAGCGTGAGGGAACGGCCTTCACCCGTTCCGAGGGTGACGCCGCCGCGCCAGTTCATGCGCAGGTCCGGAAGGCTGCCGCCTTTGAACCAGGCGGCCGCGCCGCTGCCAAGGGCTCCGACAATGGTGCCAAGGCCGTGGCTGAGCCCTCCAGTGGATAGATCAAACAGGACCCCCGCCGCTCCGCCAGTGAGCGCCGCGACCAGCGTCAGTTGGGCTCGCGAGAGCCCCCACTTGGTCCAGGTCTCCTCACTCTGCAGGTCGATGCCCACAAAGTTCTCGCCGCGCGCCTCGGCTTTGAGCAGGTGGTGGAGATAAACCCCCAGCAAGCGGTCAAAGCAGCGCCGCTCCAGTTCTGCTAGTTCCTGATAGTAACGCTGTGCCAGGTGCTCGGCCTTGCGGTTGCGCCTGCTTTCTAACAAGGCATCGCGCTCCTCGAGGGTTGCCTGGACGCGCAAGCCGAGGGCGTCCTGGAGGAAATCGATGAGGATTTCCGCGGCGATTTCGCGGCGCTGCTGCCAGTCGCGTTCTACCAGTTGGATTGTTTGTTCGAGGATTGGGCGGTGACGCTCCTCGATTTCAAGCAGGGCGCGCAGCAGGCGCAGGCGCTCATCGTACCGGGCGCGGTGGGCGTCGAAGCTGCGGACCAGGTTGAAAGTTGCGCCGAGGCGGGTGCGCCAGGTGTCTTCGTCCGGGCCCGGTGTCGGATCGCGGCGGTTGAGCACTGCAAGGCGCGGTTGGCCGGTCCAGCGGAGGATTTCCATCTCTGCCAAGAAGTCGTCGCGCAGCGGCCGGCCCGGGTCAACGACGTAGAGAACCCCGGCGCCATCTAACAGCGGGGCGAGCAGGCGTTTTTCGTCGCCGAAGTCCTCGCCGTGCTGGTTGAGGAATTTCCGCAGGGACTCGGGTCCTGGGGTGCCGTCGCCGTGGATTTGTTGGATGGCGCGCATCGCCTCGATTGGGCGTGAGAATCCGGGGGTATCGATGAAGCGGAGGTATTCGCGGCCGTCGAAGATGACGGGATGGACTTGGCAGCGGGTGGTTTCGCCCGGAGAGGGGCTGATGCGGACGAGCTCATTGTCATCGATCTCGCGCAAGGTGGCGATGACTGCGGACTTGCCCATATTGACGCGTCCGACGACGGCGAATGTGGGGACCTCGTTGCTCATGGAGATAATAGAAGCGCGGGATGGCGGGGTGACAACCGTGGAGGTTCAATCCTGGGAGGGCTCCAGCGGGGAGAAAAAGAAGACCTCAGCGGCGGGATCGGCAAGTTCATCGACAAAGCGGGTCCAAATTGCCTGCTCCTCGGCAGTGGGGGGCACGGGGGTGGCGTCCGGGCTAACATTGGCGACGAGGAACAACAGCGGCGTGTCGGGACCGGCGGCACTGCGCGCGCGAGCATGCAGGGATTGCATCCGGGGCGGGGAGAGCGCCCAACCTTCTGCTAGAAACACCACGCCCGCCGGTGCCGAGGCAAGCGCCTCTGCTGCCTGCGCCTCGCTGCCGGCATCCATCACGGCCACCGTCAGCCAGGCAACCGGGTGGACCCGCAGGCGGCGCAGCAGGAAGGGCCGCAAGGCATCGATGGGGAGGCCGCTGCCGCCGACATCTAACACCACAACCCCGTCCGCGGGGTGGGAGGCGGTTTGGGCGGGTTGTGCGTTTGTTAGGCTCCGCCACAACTCGCGGTGGCGTCGTGCCTGGAAATCGAGGCCGGCAAGTGCGCAGCGCCCGGCGCGAGCGGCGGCGAGCCAGAGAGCAAGGCGTGGGAGGAAGCCCCAGAAGGTGATGGAGGCGAGGAGGAAGGGATACCAGGCGTCAGCGCGGCGGAGGACTTCATCGAGCGGCGCCGGGCCAATCCTTGTGGCGGCGATTTGCTCGGCGGTTGGGTGCCAGGATGGCTCGGCCCAACTCCAAGGGGCGGCCATGAAGGTGGTGACATTGCTGAGGCGCTGCTGCATCCATGCTGGAGTGGTCGATTCCCAGAAGAATCCAACATTGAGGAACCACAGGCATCCGATGAGGCCCGCAAGCAGACCGGCGTTGAACGCCATCCCACCCGCCTGGGTGACGCGGGCCAGCGGCCAAAACAGAACTGCGCGGTAGCGGCCGCCTTCGGCGAGCATTGCGCGCCACCAGTCAGGGCGGCGTTCACCAACAAAGCGGTCAATGAGCGCGCCAATGGCCTTGGGAATCAGGGCCAGCCCGGCGCCGAGCCTTCCACGCAGCAGCCAGGTAGCGGCCGCCGCTAACAGGATAAGCCATTGCACGCCTAAGGTGATGGCCAGGAAAACCGGCACATTGAATCCGCCGCGGGCGCGGTCCAGCAGCCCGAAGACCACCGAGGTGCCTGCTAGAAAAAGCACGGTGCAGAGGAGCATGACAACCAGAAGCCGAGCGCCCTCCCAACGCGCCCCCGGCAGGTCGGCAATCTCGTTGCGACGCTCGCCAAGCCAGAACCGGAGCCCGGCGCGGCGCACTGCGGAAGGATCGCTGCCAGCGCTCTGGATGGCCGACTGGAAGCCGCCGGCATCCTTGAGACCTGGGCCCGCCCCTGCCTCCCGGGCGATGAGGGCCTCGAGATCAATGACGTCGGCGAGTTTCCAGGGCGTCTGCAAGCGCCGCAGGTTAGACGCGGTTAGGCGCTAGCGGAACCAAGAAGTTGGATGGTGGCTACTTGCTGCCGAGCAGATAGGCGAGGAGATCGCGCATCTCGTCCTCGTTGAGGCGGTTGACGGTGCCCGGAGGCATCGGTGAGACCGGCGAGGGCTCGATTTTCTCGATTGTTTCGCGGACCACCTCGGTGGTTTGGGAGAAGTCAAAGGCGCTGGTGGCGACGATGAAGGCGTTGTCCTTCTCGTCGACGACCTTGCCGGTGAGCACCGAGCCATCCTTGCGGGTGATGAGCGAGAACTGGAACTGGTCGGAGATCACCTTGTTGGGCAGGACAATTGCCTCGGCCAGATCATGGACCTTGAAGCGGCCAGCCACCGCGGTGAGGTCGGGGCCCGCCGAGCCGCCGGTGCCGCCGATGCGGTGGCAGGCGGCGCAGAGCGACGCTTCAAACATTTTCCGACCGTTAGCGAGGTCGCGGCCGGTGAGGCCCTTCTTGGCGGCGGCGTTGATTTCCTCAACCGACCAGGATTTGCCGGGGCCAACTGGCTGGGGAAGTTTTTCAAACGGGTTGGCCGGCGGGGCGACGGCAAGGGTGGCAATCATCTCGCGCTCAGCGGGAGTGGCGATCTCCAGGGTGCGCTCGCGCAGGTCCTTGAGGAATCCCGCATAGCTGTTGCCGCCGGTCTTCTTCTCAGCCTCGAGGAACCAGCCGAAGAATTCGCGCCGCTGGTCCTCAGTCCATGGCCCCGGCATGGCGCGCAAGCAATACGCGTAGAACAGGTTCTGCGCCGGCGGCATGTTGTTGATCATCTTCATCACGTCGCCGCCGTAGCGCTGGTTGCGGCTGGCCAGTTCGGCCCATTCCGGCGGCTTGGAAGGAGCGCTGGCGGCCATCAGGGCGAGGGTTTTGGCTACGACGTTAGGCGAGCGCAGATAGACGAGAATCCGGCACAGCTCGCGGTTAACATCGTCGTCGGCGGCCGGATAGAGCGCGTCAAGGCGCTTGGCCAAGACAAGGCGCTTCTCGTCGGCGGGTTCACCGTGGCGGGTGAAAACCAGGCCGTAGGCGCGGGTTAGATTCATCATCTGATAGGCATCCAGCGCGGCTGGATCCACCCGGTCCAGTGCACCAAGGGCCATTTCCTGGTCCTCCTTTTGGCCAACGCGGGCAAGGGCCATGCTTGCCGCGATGATCCGCAGCGAGTCCTTCTCGGAAGAAAGGCGGGGAGCCCAGGTTGTTGGCGGCAGGTGTTCCAAGGCGGCGCGCGCGGCGAAACGGACCGGGCGGTCGTTGTTAGACAGGGCGCTCCAGATTTCCTCCAGTGCGGCCGGGTTTGGCATGAGGTGGAGGGCTTCGAGCTTGAGTCGCAGAGCGCTAAGCTTGGCGACCTCTGGAGCGACCTTGGGGGTGGGTGCGGTGGTGACCGGGTCGTTGCCTGCATAAGTGAGGCGGAAGAGAGCGGACTGCGAGCGGCGGCCGCCGACGGCGAAGTACATCGAGCCGTCGATGCCGGCAATCGCGTCGGTGACCGGCAGGCCATTGCCGGTGACGAAGTCCTCCTTGGTGGCGGTGTAGGAGGAGCCTGCGGGTGTTAGGTGGATGGCGTAGATGGTTGCATAGGTCCAATCCAGAACGAAGACCGCGTGCTGGTAGCGTGCGGGGAACTTCATGCCGGCTCCCGAGACCACACCGGTGGGTGAGCCCGGGCCGATGTTGAGGACGGGCGCGAGGTTGTCCTCGTAGTAATCGGGCCACTTGCCGGTGCCGTTGCGCCAGCCAAACTCGCTGCCGCTGGTGACATGGCAGACGCGGGTTGGGCGGTACCACGGGGTGCCGAAGTCCCACTCCATATCCGAGTCATAGGTGAAAAGGTCACCGCGCTGGTTGAAGGCGAGGCCAAAGGAGTTGCGGAACCCGGTACTCACCAACTCCCAGGTTTTTCCGTCCGGGCTGAAGCGTGCGACCCAGCCGCCAGGTGCCATGCGGTCGCGGGCGTGGCCGTTGGCATCGGGGCGGCGCGGCAGCACCTGGTCCTCCTGCCAGACCTTGGTCACCGCGCTGCTAGCGAAATCCAACACATCGGTGTGGTTCCCGGCGACAAAGTAGATCCACTTGCCGTCCGGCGAGAGGACCAGTCCGTGGGGGCCATGCTCGCCGCTGCCTTTGAGGTCCTTGAGTTTCTCGACCTTGTCGAGCTCGCCATCGCCGTTGGTGTCGGTAATGCGATAGACGCCGGGGTTGTCCTCGTTGGCCGCGGCATAGAGCGAATCGTGAGCCCACAGCAGGCCGTGGACGCCCTTGATAGGCAGATCTAACGCCCGCACGGCGGTGGCGGCGTCGGCCTTGCCGATGGGGGCAGCAGTGATCTCGAAGAGCCCGCCGTATTGGTCCGCGGCGATGAGCTTGCCGTCGGGCTTGCTGGCAAGGGCCACCCAGGATCCCTGCTCCTTGGGGACTTCATAGATTCGCTCCAACTTGAATCCTGCGGGGATGGTATAATTGCTAGATGCATCCACGGCGAGCGCAGGAGCCTTGGGTTTGGCCGGGCCGCCAAACAAAGGGCCCCAGGGATCGCTGCCCATGGGGGCGATGGCGACGGCGGCCTTCCAGTTAGAGTCGTCAAAGCCCGGGGTGGTCCAGCCGCGCTGGTCATCGCCAGAGGCCTTCCACGCCTTGTCCGACACGAGGGTGCGCACTTCGCCCGAGGCGAGGGTGAGCTGGAGGGAAAAAGCCATGCCGGCAATCCCACCCTCATTGCGGGCATGGACGGCAAACAGGTGGCGGCCGCCGGCGGCCAGCTGCTTTGTTAGGTCCTGCACCTTGGGGTTGGACCAATCCGCGCCACGTTCAATGGAGGAGCCGTCAAGGAAGAGCTCAAAGGCGTTGTCGCAGCTGGCGATGAGCTGAGCCTTTTTGATGCCTGGGGGGATTTCCACGTTGAAGCGGAAAAACACCTGGTCCTTGTCGCCCGGGTTGGCCTTGCTCCAGATCCATTGGGGCACGGGCTGGGCCGGGGCCGGTTCGGCGGCGGCTGCCCAGGCGAGTGAAAGGAAAAGGGCGAGGCCGGTGGCGATGTGGGACTTCATGGAGAAACGTGGGATTCTTCGCGCAGCGAGTCCGCGGACCCGGCGCATTTCTCTAGTAAGCAACCAACAGGCGGAACCTGTCAGCAGAAAATCCCAAATCAGGGGGGGTAAGGGAGTATGCGAGCAAAATTTGGTTGAGGCCGCCGTGCGGGCGGATCTGCAGGGTTAGGACCGGGAAGCCGGACGAGAGTGCGGAGCTGGGAGATTGGTGGTTGGTTGTGGTGCGGCCAAGGTGGTCCTCAGCGGCGATGAAGATGGCGGTGAAGCTAACAGTTTGGGAGTCACCGGTGGAGCGGTTGCTGGCGTGAGTGAGGCCGGCGGCGGCGGCGGCGGCCGTATAGGTGGCGGTGATTTCCTCGGCGCTGCTAGAGGTGGAGAACGGCAGGGCGCCACTGTCATGGGTGGCATCCTTCTGCTGGCAGATGAGGCGCGCGTCATGGTTAGGCTAATGCAGTGGGAGCCAAGCGGGGCGGCTGTCCGCGGGGGCTCCAATTTGGGTTAGGGACCCGGCGGCGTTGGTGAAGGTGAGGCGGCCAGCCTCAATATCCTCGAGCGACCAGTCCGCTTGTCTGCCGGTGGAGGAGTGGCGCACGGTGAGGGTCTTTGCCGCAAGATCCCTGGCGACGGCCTCAAGGTCCGGGGACATCGCGATGACCACTTCGGCGGTGGCAAATTGCTCGTTGTTCTTGAATTCATCAACGATTCCCGATGCCGTATGGTAGCCCCACCAGGCAAACAGGCCCATCGCGATGAAAACAAGGAGCGTGAGGCCGCCGCAGCCAATGCCCACCCAAGCAAGCGGATGGAGGCCCTTGCCGGGCGCGCCATGGTTGTTAGGGACGGCGGCGTGTGGCGGATTGGGGTCCATCCCGCAGCTAGCAATCCGGGAGGACTTCTGACAAGGGGTGAAAAAGATCGTGCCGCAGGTGGCTGTGATCGGCTAGAAAGCGAGCATGCGCAAACGCACCGGCATTTTGTTTGTTGTCTCAGGCCCGTCGGGGTCGGGGAAAACCACGCTGTGCCGGCGTCTCGCCGAGGAGGGTTTGGCAAGCTATTCGATTTCCTGCACGACCCGTGCGCCGCGGCCCGGCGAGCGCGACGGGGTGGATTATTTTTTTCGCACGCGGGAGGATTTTGAGCGCGGGGTGTCCCAGGGTGAGTTCATCGAGCACGCCGAGGTGCACGGGAATCTCTATGGCACGCTCAAGGCGCAGGTGCTCGACAAGATCGCCGCGGGGCAGGACGTGGTGTTAGATATTGACGTCCAGGGCGCGGGCCAGGTTCGCGGGTGCGCCGACCCGCTTATCGGCGGGGCCTTGGTGGATTTGTTTGTGATGCCCGAGGGCGACGAAGAACTGCGCGCGCGGCTCGACGGACGCGGGACGGATTCCGCGGAGGTGATCGGCCTGCGGCTCGTCAACGCGCTGGAGGAGGTCGCGCACTGGCCGGAATACCGCTACCGGCTGCTATCCACGACGCGGGAGGAGGACTACGCAAGCTTCCGGGCGGTGCTTCTAACTGAGCGGCTGAAGGTCTCGCGGCTGCTCGCGGCAAAGGGCTGAGCGGTCAGGCAAGCATTGTTAGTATTCTGGGGGATTGTTGAAAGTGGTTGCCGCGAGGGGAGTGGGCATGCACCCTTGGAGGCTGGAGCGGGTGGCGAAGGGATCCGCGAGGCGATTAGGCAGCAATGAAGATCATTCTAGGCATCACCGGCTCGATTGCGGCCTACAAGGCGGCGGATCTGGCGTCGCGCTTGGTCAAGGAGGGCCACGAGGTGCATGTGCTCATGACCCGGGCGGCGAGCGAGTTCATCGCGCCGCTGACCCTGCAGGTGCTAAGCCGCAATCCGGTGCTGGTGACTTTTGAGGACGAGAAGCAGGCGTGGAAGCCCGGCCACATTGATCTGGCCGACTCCGCGGAGCTGTTTGTGGTGGCGCCGTTGAGCGCGGGGACGTTGGCGCGCCTGGCTAACGGGCTGGCCGACGATCCGCTAACAGCCACCTACCTCGCGCTGCCGCGGACGACCCCGGTCCTGCTGGCTCCGGCAATGAATGGCAAGATGTGGGACCACCCCGCGACGCGGCGCAATGTGGCGGTGCTGCGCAGCGACGGTTGCCATTTTGTGGGGCCCGAGGAGTCCGGGATGCTGGCCTGCGGGTACGAGGGCGCGGGCCGGTTGGCCTCGGTGGAGGCAATTTTAACAACAATCAGCACCCTGTTATCCCCTGCATGAAAACAACCTATCTGATAACCGCGGGACCAACCCGCGAGGCGCTTGACCCAGTCCGCTACCTGACCAACCGCTCATCGGGGAAGATGGGCTATGCCTTGGCGGGCACGGCGGCCCACGACGGCAACCGGGTGATCCTCATCTCGGGTCCGACGACCTTGGATGTGCCTGCCGGGGTGGACTTCATTCCGGTCATCAGCGCCGAGGAGATGTACGAGGCGGTCAAGCATTGGATCGGCGCGGCCCAGGTGGCGATTTTCACTGCCGCGGTGGCCGACTACCGGCCGGCGCTGTATTCCGAGGAGAAGATGAAGAAGTCCGCGGAGATGCTGACCCTTGAGCTCATCAAGACGCCGGACATCCTCGGCTCCGCGCGGGTGGTTTTCGAATTCACCGGCAAGCTGGTTGGTTTTGCCGCGGAGACGAGCCATCTGGAGGAGAACGCAAAGAAGAAGCTGCTGGAGAAGGGCTGCGACCTGGTGGTGGGAAATGATGTTTCGCGCAGCGACATCGGGTTTGGTTCCGAGGAGAACGAAGTGGTGCTCGTCACCCGCGAGGGGACGCGGCATGTTGCGCGGGCCAACAAGCTGACCATCGCGCGGGAGATCCTCGACGCGATTGACGCGCTGGCGGGCGAGCCTGCCTAACTTGAAGAATTTATGACGCCCTTAGAAACCGCCGAGCAGGCAGCGCGCCAAGCCGGTGCGCTGCTGCGCGAACACTTCGGCCAGGAGATGCACGTCGACGAGGCCCACCACCACGACCTGAAGCTGGCCTTGGACAAGGAAAGCCAGGATCTGATCACGCGCATCCTGTTAGCCGAGTTTCCCGACCACGCAATTTACGGCGAGGAAGGATTGGCGGGAAATCCCAACAGCGAGCACCAGTGGATCGTCGACCCGATCGACGGCACGGTGAACTTTTTCTACAACATTCCGCACTTCTGCGTTTCGATCGCCTTGCGCTCGGCGGGCGAGTTGGTGGTTGGGGTGATTTACGATCCGATGCTCGACGAGCTGTGGACGGTTGAGAAGGGCGGGCCTGCGCTGCTCAACGGCAAACAGATATTTGCGAGCAAGCGCGACCGGTTAGAGGATTCGATTCTGTTTGTTGGGTGCGGCAAGGACGAGGCGGCGATGAGTTCGGGCCTTGAGCGCTTCAGCCGCGCGTCGGTGCGTGCGCGCAAGATGCGGATGATGGGTTCTGCTGCGCTGGGGATGGCCTACATCGCCACGGGGCGGTTGGACGCCTACGTTGAATCGCGTATTTCGCTGTGGGACATTGCTGCGGGCCAGTTGCTGCTGGAAGCGGCGGGCGGCAAGACCGTGCTGACGCCCAATCCTAACATCCCGGAGGTCTATTCCATTGTCGCCTCCAACGGCAGGATCCCGGTCGAGGAAATTCTTTGAGGAACTAACATGACGGGAATTGGCTATGACGTGCATCGGTTTGCTGACAACCGGGCGTTGATCTTGGGCGGAGTGGTGATTTCCCACAGCCGTGGGCTTGAGGGTCACTCGGATGCCGACGTGCTGTGCCATGCGATTGCCGACGCGGTGTTGGGTGCCCTGGGGCAGCCGGACATCGGGTATTTTTTTCCGCCCGGCGACCCTGGGTGCAAGGACATCTCATCGTTGAAGATTCTTGAGAAGTGCCGGGAGCTGGTTGCTGAGGCTGGCCTCACTCTGGTGAACGTTGACTCCACCCTTATTGCCGAAGCGCCGCGCGTGCTGCCGTTCCGTGACGCAATGCGCGAGAAAATAGGCGCGGCGTTGGGGATTTCCCCGCAGCGGGTCGGCATCAAGGCGACGACCAACGAACTGATGGGCTTCATCGGCCGCGAGGAGGGAATCGCCGCCATGGCGGTGGCCCAGGTGGATTGATAGTCTTGGCGCGGCGTGAGGCAGCGAAAGCCGGCTATTTTTCGACCGCTTTGTCGGCAGCCTGCCAGGCGATGATGCCGCCGTGGAGTTCGAGGACTTTGGTGAAGCCCGCGGCGCGGAGTTGTTGGGCAGCGCCGGCACTGCGCTTGCCGCTGCGGCAATAGACTAACAGAGGCTTCTGCGCGTCGAGCTGGGCCTTGGCCTTTTCCAGAAATCCATCCTCGTTCACATCGATGCGCACCGCGCCCTTGAGGTGTGCCTCATTCCATTCCTCAAGCGTGCGCACGTCTAGCAGTTGGATGCCCGCCGCCAGTTGCTCCTCGGCCTGGGCCACGTTGACCACCGGGCTGGTGGCCGGCGCTTCGGCGGCACTCATCGGAAGCACAAGCGCGATGGCGGCTAATAGAATCGCGGAAATTTTCATCCGATCATGAAAGCGCAAATTCTTGGCGAGGCAAGCGCGGATGGAAGCTGCCCACCCAGGCGGGTCCGCAGCGGTGGCGGGATGTGAGTGCCAGGCAGCTTTGGGCGACATCGGAAGTTGAGGGTGGCACCATGTCTGTTAGGATGGAGGCGATGATTTCTCCCCCAGACAAAAGTGAAAGTGGCGGCCGGAGATGGAAGGGCATGCGGGTGTTGGGCTTGGTGGGGCTTGCCCTCGGGGGGCTTTTTTGGATGCGCCAGCCGGTCTGGAGCGGGGATTGGCGAGCGCCGCAGCAGACTTTGCACTATGCAGATGGTGGGCGCCTGGAGGTGTTTGGTGCGGCGCTGGGAGAGTATCTGGACTCACGTGTGAAGATATCGAAGTGGCGCGGTGCCTGGTTGGGCGGCGGAGGGGCAGCCTGGACGTCGAACAATACAATTTCTGGCACGAGAGGTTACCGAGCGGTAGTGAGGGCCGAGGAAGCCGACGGCCACCTGATTGGATGCCGCACGTGGGTTGAAGGCTACAAGCCGCTGATGATATCGGTCCGGCAATTGGACCGAGGCGGGGCAGGGGTGGAGCAGCCGACTTATCTATCAGCGGGAGAGGTGCAGAATCAGACGTGGGGGTGGAGGGGCGGGGAGAACCCGCTGGGCGCGGTGGGAACCAGCAGGGAGGAACACCGGGCGGCGCTGGGTGATGCCGGGCTTGGGCTGCTCGTCCAACACAAGGACCCGGTGAGTGGCTGGGTGAATCTGGAGGGCCCGTTTAAGATTCATGACGGGCTGGAGGGACGGCACCTGGTGGCGTTGTTTGCTTGGCAGCGGGATCAGCGCGACCTGATGTTTCGGGCCATCCGTGCGGACGGGGCGGTGGTGGATTTCAGCCTGCCCAATCCTGACTATCAGATAGTGCCGTGCGAGATGGCGGCCGCAAGCCCGTTGCCTGCCCTATCCAAAGGGGCGGACTTCGAGGTCCGCGTGGTGGCGGTGGAAAGCCGGCAGGTGCCCGACAGTTATGCCCTCAGGCGTATTGAGCTGGAGGTTGGTTCCGGGCTAACAGCCGACGCTGAATCCGAGGATGTGTTGCGGGCGGAGTTGGTGGATGCAGCGGACGAATGGGGCAACCGGGTGCCTATCATGGGGCCTGAATTTGGCAGCAGGGATGTGCGAGGCTTTGGGTTTCCGGGCGACTCGCGGCGCGCTGACGTCCGAATGCATCTGCGCCGCGGGAAGAACTATCCGTGGTCCGCGAGCGAGAGTGTCCTCATTGCCGAGGGGACCGTCTCGGCGGATGGAACAGAGCTTGAGCTCAAGCTGTTACCCGGTGCCGCCCAGTTAGGAATCAGCACCCCGCCATGGACGGTGGTTGAGGCAAGCGAGCAGCTAATGATAAGCTACGAGGCTTCCCTAACAGACAATTCGCTCAAGGCTGCTGAAGCGAGTTTTGGCGAGGTGGACAGTTGGCAATTGGTATTTTTCGGCAGCGGTTCGGAGGTGTCAGGCGGCACCGTCTCGGGTAGATCATGGTCGGGCTCCTACATGGGCGATGGCATGCGGATCGAAAGGGCAGTCAGCTGGAAGACTGCGCAGGGAGCCCTCAGGCCCGGCGAGCCGATCCGAGTGGGGGTTGCGCGGATGCTGCCGACCAGCGAGGTGGTTTTCCCGCTTGAACTGCCGACGGTGGAGGGAGCGGAGGAGGAATAGGTCCGAAGTCTGGCAGTGCATTTCTCTAGATATGCTGGTTGATGTAGGGTGGCTCACAGTTAGGTTGGCGGGCATGAAACCCCCCTTCACTAAAAGGAAACTTTGTTGGGCCGCAGCGGCGGCAGTGCTGATCGTTGGTTTGGCATTTCTCGGGATCGCCGTGCTGGGCGGCGGGGGGGGATGGCCGCGGGCAAGGGGCCGGTGGCAGTGGGGGTGGGGCCCGTGGAGTCCGTGG